>JADMIO011331788.1_pt1 | contig 97243 bp, 75 predicted proteins | sample 8958161 | NCBI WGS metagenome assembly JADMIO01 (sample SAMN16585339, study PRJNA669376) | soil metagenome | isolation source: Crop rotation soil | place: USA: Cullars Rotation, Alabama | collected 2011
CCGCGACAACTTGTCCACGTGGAATTCTAAGCTTAGGATCCCAATGTGCTGGAAAGGCTTTGCCCGAAGGTGCTGGTCGCTCGGACCCGAACCGCGCGCGTTAGCGGATAACTAAAGCCCAAATTGATGTTTTGATCGATCTGATAAAGTTTTTCGCTCATGTACGCGCCCGCGTTCGATTGGATGACGCGCGAACGGTAATTGCGATGAGAATAGTTGTAACCGGCATCGATAAGCATGGGGCCCGCCGTAATGGTTCCAAACGCCAGCGTAAGTTGGGTGCCTATGCCATTCTGATCGTAGTCGTAAAAATCCGGAACAAAATGCGTGACGGCTGCATCGTAATGGTTTTGATTGGAATTGAAATCATAATGATTGTATTGCAACCCGCCGATCAGCTTCGTGGAACGTGACATATGAAATGTTCGGTTAAGGTTCAGCGCGGCGCTGGTTAACAGGTCGCGCCGTCGTTCCGAGGTCAGCTCGCCGCTTAACACCACCACATGTTGATCGATGTAGTCGCGTGGCGAGTAAGTGAACATAATTTCCGAACTCATTTTCCAGAACAGAGGTACCGTGGTGCGCGCCGACCACAGGTGCACGCGGCTGTCGAGCACCGCCCCGCCCGAAAATTCACGCGCGTTGTCGGTGCTTTGTTGAGATTCGAGCGAGACGTAATTGGGAAATTGCAAATACGAGAAGTCGTATCCGACGGTCAATCGCAAGCGTTTTGAGAAATCGTATCCGGTTTCCACCCCGATCGTCGGGAAACGGTAATCGTAAAGGCCGTGGTTCCAGCGTTCGTCGGTGGTTTCACGAAACCATTTCATGCGGTACCCGACGCGCTCGCGAACGCTCCATCGTTCGCTAAAATTATGGACAGCTTTTAAATTCACGCCGTTGCTCCACGTGTCTTGAAAAAACGTATTTCCGCCCGCCAGTTCCTCGGCGGAGCGCGTACCCTGATAGTTGCTTTCCAACGTGGGAATGAGTGCGAGTCGATTGGAAAACTGTAGCGCCGGAACGAACGTGACGGCGGCATCGCCGCCCAGAGAACTTTCTTTTCCGTCAAAATACCATTGACCGGTCGAAAACATTCCGCTGGCGACCGGCACGTAGCGGGCGGCAAAAACAGGAAATGTGTTCAGAAGAAATAAGATGGCGATCGCCGAGCGTTGTTTCATTTTCGATTTCATCAAATCATTGGATCAGGCCCGATTTGGTTCCAATGCGGGGGTCTACAACCAAATCAATTTTGCGGCCGCCCATTTCGGTCGCGGTCACGACCGTTTCGTAGTTGTACAGATCCAATTTGCTTTTGTACTCGGCGCTGCTCGAGAAACCGGACAAGGTTGAGGCTGGGACCACGTCGCCATCGTCAGAGATTATGTAGTTGTCATAGATGCTTTTCGAACCGTCCGCGTAATAAACGCTGAGCTTGTTGTGCAGATTGTCCACGCCCGACGGGAATTCGCTGGCCGTGGTGATTGGCGCGTTCGTGAAATTGGCGTCCAAATCGATGGCGACGGTGTGTGTTGTAAAACTTTTTTTTGTGTACGCCATCTTGGCCGTGCTGTTCACGAACGACGCGTAGTCGTCGAACCGCGTTTTCCAGTAAATATCCCCCGACTCCAAATTGCGATAGTTGCCGGTCAATTGATCGAGAACGCCAATCTTGATTGCGTCATCGTGGTTCGCTGCGGAAACCAAACTAAACGTGTCGCGGATCGGATCGTAAATTTTATAGGAACCGTCGGGCTGAAGAGCGGCCGCTTCAATGGTGCGATCGGGACTGCTATCGTCGGCGTTGGACTGCTGATAGAGCTTGTAGTTGGTGCCGTCAAACACAATGCGCACCAAATGGCCGTTTGAGGCGCTGTCGGTGATGTTGTCGATCGTGTTCGACATCAGTGTTTCGTATTCCTTTAAATAATAATCGGGCGCGGTCGAACCCAATTTTCCGCCGATGTCTTTGAGCGCAATCGACAAATCCTCGGGCAGCGGGTGATCCACAGTGGCTTTGTACGTGAAATAATCAAAACGTTTGTCGCGTTCGTTGAGCACCACGAGTTTGAATTGATCGTCGCGCGGGCGCATGATGTATTGCTCCACACGCACGCGTTGACCGTTCACGTCGATTAAGGATTTGCCGGTTTGATAATCGGCGTTGCGCGATTCCTCAGCGGCCATGGCCACCACGTTGTCTTTCACGCGCGAGTTCATCACGTCTTGACGGATGCTGTTGCTATCGAGCGGCAAGCCTCCCGATTTGGTGGGATTGCCGATTTCGCCATCCAAACCAAACTTGATGCTATCGCCCGGGTTTAAAAGAACCTCCGACGCGATGGCGCCCAATCGACCCACGCCCACTTGGCCTTCGTTGACGGCCACTTCCATTTGTTGTCCGTCTTCGCTCATTCCCACTTCAAAATCGGTGCCGCGTACGCTGGCCACGCCGATCGGTGTTTTGATCTGAAAATTGTTACCGCCTTTGATTTTGGCGACGATGGCGCGCACGCGACCTTTTAAAAGTTTGATGGTCTTTTCAACCGACGATAAATTTTCCATTTCGGCCTGCGAGTTTTGCAGCAACAAAACTTTGGAACCGTCACCCAATTTCAATCGCGCCACCGAACGACTGCCCGTGCGGACCTTGTCCGAGGTGGAGAGATTCATCTGCTTGCTGGCTTTTTTCCACGCGCCGTCCTTTTCGCGGCGAACATCGACTTGGCGCGTGAACGATTCGAGCTGACTTTTAAAGTTGGCGTCAACTTTCGGCGCCTCCGCCGACTCCGTCGATGTAGCTTCCGTGCTGGTCGCGGGGGTGGCATCAGAAACGGCGGACGTGGGAGGGACAGGTTTGATTGATGTCGCGGACGTCGCGGAGCGATGTTTCGTTGGCGCCGCAACCGCTCCGGAAACACCAATCATCGTTACGTTGAGAATCAGACCTAAATATCGCAGGCAGGACTTCACGTAAAAAAACGTAAGAGGACTTTAGGATTGTTTCAAGGAATAAACCCGTGACAAAGGCGTGCCACCTGTCACAGGTCTTACTTCAAGCGGAAGAGTCGCTCCGAATTGCTTATGAGTTGATCGGAAATAATGTTGATATTCGTGCCTCTCACCGCTGCCAGCGCTGTTCCCACGGTTCGAATGTGGGCTGGCTCGTTGCGTTGACCGCGATGTGTTTGGGGCGGTAGGTAAGGACTGTCGGTTTCGATCACCACATGATCCAACGAAACCGCTTGAAACACCTCGCGCAGCGGTTTTGAGCTCGGATAGGTGAGAGGGCCATCAACGCCCAAATAAAAATCGGCCGCAATGAGCTCTTGCGCTGCCTCGAGATCTCCCGAAAAACAATGAACCACGCCCGGCGAATGCGGTTGTTGTTTTTTAAACGCCGACGTATAGGTTCGCAAGATCGGCATTAAATCCGCAAAGGCGTCGCGGCAATGAATAACAACCGGCTTGTTCAATTCCAATGCGAGATCAAGGCCGCGACGAAACGCGTCTTGCTGAACGGAGGGCGCAATCGGGCATTTCGCATAGTCCAATCCGATTTCCCCCACCGCCACAAATTGAGGGTCGTTGGAAATTTGTTTTAGATCGGCCCAGGTTGCGTCATTGGATTGGTCGGCATGATACGGATGAAGCCCAGCGGCCCACCACATGCGGTTTTTGTAGGCGTGAGCCAGTGTGCGCGCTTTGGTCCATTCGCCGGGGCCATCGGCGATTTCCACAAGACCGACCACGCCGCCTTGATACGCCCGATCAATGGCGGCGGCGCGGTCCGAGTCGAATTTGGGATCACTTAAATGGGCGTGGGTGTCAAAAAACACCGGCGACTATTTGACGTCGAGCAACTCCACATCAAAATGCAAAACCGCGTTGGGTGGAATCACGTTGCCGGCGCCGCGCGGTCCGTATCCCAGGTCCGGCGGAATGATCAGCGTGCGTTTCCCACCGACTTTCATCGTCATCACGCCTTCATCCCAGCCTTTGATCACTTGGCCTTCGCCAATCTTGAACACGAAAGGCTGCTTGCGATCGACGGAGCTGTCAAATTTCGTGCCATCGTCGAGCGTTCCGGTGTAGTGCACAGTCACCTGGTCTCCCTTTTTGGGGCTGGCTCCGGTTCCGACGACGACGTCAATGTATTCAAGTCCGGACGGCAATTTCATTTTGGGCTCCTGTTTGGATTTGGTTGAGACGGGGGTTTTCACGGCCGCATCGGGTTTTGGGGTTTCGGCATACGAACCAGCCGCGGCCAACGACAAACAGACGGCGCTAACAACAAGACGAATATTCAATGTCATAGGTACACTCCCTCTAGGAATTTGAGCGGAGCGAGATTAGGAAATACGTCGCGAGAAAGACAGAATCAAATCTTCTTCATGGCGAAGAATGTGGTCGGTGCGTTCTTTTTTTGTGCACATGGTAAAGAACGCGCAATCTTTTCCCGTGCACGGAGCCATATGGCTGTTGAGAATGCGTTGCTCACAATCGATGTAATCGGCCGACATTTTTTCGATTCGAGACGCCATGGCGGGATCCAAATTTTCAAATTGCAGGCCGTGCAAGTAGTTGCGTTCTCGCGGCAACATGTGACGAATTTCCGCGTCGCATTCAACGCGGGTTTGATCCGGGAATGTGAGCTTGATCCGCAATTTCGTGCCGAGCGGAATAAGTTGCGGCAACAACAGCGAAAGGCCACCGGCCGACAAATCGATGAGTTTGCCGCGTACGTTTTTTTCGATATACGGCGCCAGTGGGGTCAGAAGAACCGGCCTGTTAAGGAACGCGGTGGTCGAAAATCGTGTGTGTCTTCGCCTTTCCATACGGAGCATGTATCCGCAGGCTGCAGCAAAACGGTGACAACCGTATGATGTCAGGAAGACAAAATCGAATGTTTTTTAATTTTTAAGGAGTTTTTGAACGGCTTCCAGGAAATCGGCCGATTGAAAAGGTTTGTTCATAAAAGCGCGAGCGCCCAGGTTTCGGGCCAGGCCCAGGTCGGAATTTTTTTCGGTGGCCGTGAGAACCATGATGCGGGGGAACGGGCGTCCCATGCCTTCCACATCCCATCTTTTTTTCAAATGCTCCATGAACATGTATCCGTCCATGCGTGGCATGTTCAAATCCAAAACGACGGCGTCCACTTCTTTCTCGGTTAACAATTTGAGACCCGTTACACCGTTGTTGGCTTCCATCACCGCATAACCCTTGCTTTCCAATAAATCTTTCATCGCGCCCAAAACGGAATCTTCGTCGTCAACAACCAAAATATTTTTAACAGTTTTTTTCTTCATGTTTTTCCTTTTGATTTATTTCCAGCGACCCCCTTTTCGCATAAAAAGAGGATCTCCTTTTGTCACTATTTGATCGGGAGCGCCACTTGGAATGGTCCCCGACCGAAACGATTCAATCAATTTCGGTGCTGTTTCAACAAGCGTGGTCTTTTCGCCCAATTTTTCCCACATTTCGTTCATTTTTCCAGGCATAAATGGAAATAGGAAAACACACAACGCTTTCAAAACCGAGAAACATTCCAGTAGAACCGTGGCCAATTGTTCTTTTTGATCCGCAGTCATTTTCCAGGGAGCTTGTTCATCAATGTATTTGTTGGTACGCAGCATGAGCGAGAAAGCCGTTTCCAGTACATCATCAAACGCCAACGTGTCGTAGGCGGCGGTGATGCGCGTTGTGAGCGGGACCAAATCCGATAGCAAATGCGTGGGCGAAGGCGATGTTGGAAGTTGACCGCCAAAATTTTTGGTCACCAGCGTCACCGTTCGTTGCAGAAGATTGCCCAAGTTATTGGCCAGCTCTGCGTTGTAGCGCAGCAATAACGATTTTTCGGAAAAATCGCCGTCGGCGCCGAACGGCACTTCGCGCAAAAGAAAATAACGGAACGCGTCCACACCGTATTCTTCGGACATCTTGTGCGGGTCGACCACGTTGCCGAGCGACTTGGACATCTTTGTCCCTTCCACGGTCCACCATCCATGCGCGAAAACGCGACGTGGCAACGGCAATTTCAAGGCCATCAACATGGCCGGCCAGATGACCGTGTGAAAACGAAATATTTCCTTTCCCACCAAATGCACATCCGCCGGCCAGCAATCGGTGGGCGGCGCGGAAATGTAGTTGAGAAGCGCGTCAAACCACACGTAAACGACATGAGCCGGATCCGAGACGACCGGAACACCCCAAGATACACGCGTGCGCGAAACAGAAAGGTCGCGCAACCCCGCCCGAACAAAATTCACGATTTCACTGGCGCGATGAATCGGCGATAAAAATTCGGGATGGGCGGCATAGTGCGCAAGCAATGGCTCTTGATATTTGGATAACTTGAAAAAATAGCTCTCTTCCTTCAGGCGTTGCACGTCGCGTCCACAGCTCGGGCATTTGCCATGGACCAGCTCGCTTTCGGAGAAGTAAGACTCGTCGTGCACGCAATACCAATCTTCGTAGACGCCCTTGTACACATCGCCGGTCTGCTTCAATTTTTCAAATACATCTTGCACCACTTTTTTGTGACGAGGATCGGAAGTTTGAATGAAATCGTCGTGAGAAATTCCAAGCACGTTCCACAAGCGGCGATACTCCGATGCGATGCGATCCACGAATGTTTGCGGAGATTCACCGGTCTTTTCGGCAGCCGCCGAAATTTTGGCGCCATGTTCGTCGGTGCCGGTTAGAAAGAAGACCGATACGCCGTTCATACGTTTCCAGCGGGCCAATACATCCGCGGCGATCGTGGTGTAGGCGTGCCCAATATGCGGCACATCGTTGACGTAATACAGCGGTGTGGTCAAATAGAATTTTTTGCTCATATGGTTTTCTCGAGTTGGGTGTAAAGCGTTTCCAAGACCAGTCGCGGTGGCACATGGCGGTCCAAACGACGGCGAGCCGTCAATATGGTGTTGATCCGTTTCACTTGCGCGGTGTCTCCTTGTTCGAGCTTCCGACGGGCGGATTCAATCAAAAATGCGAGCGCGCGTTCGGCATTCTTGCGACCGTCTTTGCGCCATTGGTTTTCCGATAGCAACTCGAAAAATTCATCAACGTTGTAGTCGGCAATGTCCATGCGTTCCGACGGCTCCTCTTTTTGCTCCAGCGCCTTCGCGAAAGAACCGCCGGAACGCTCGGCAATCGTCGACGCGATATCGAAATCGACGCCGTGATTCTGTTCGAGCCATTGGGCAAGCGCGCGCGCGGAAGCGGGCCGGAACCTCAAGACCGCGCAGCGCGATAAAACCGTGGCGGGCAACGTTCGCTCATTTAATGCAAGCAACACAAGTTGGGCGTTGTGCGGCGGTTCTTCTAACACTTTTAGTAACGCGTTGGCGGCCTCGTCGGTCATTTTGTGCGCGTCATCGATGACCACCATCCGTCGCCGCGCCTCCAACGGTTTTAAACTGAGAAATTTTTCGGCGGTTCTCACCACATCGATTTTCACGGCGGTTTGCGATTCGAGTTTCTCTCGCAACAACGAGGCTTGCAAGACTTTGTCGATGAACAACACGTCCGAATGATTCCATTCGGACACACGGTGACATGGAACGCACGCGTCACAGCGCGGAAGTCCGATGGCGTTGTCGGCCGCGCGTTCACACACAAAACATTTGGCCAATTCCATGGCGCACGAACGTTTGCCAACGCCGTCGGGGCCCGCAAAAATGAGACTGGGGCTCAGCCGTTCGGCGGACAGACCGTGAGACAAATATTTAAGCGCGGTGGGTTGACCGAGAATATCCATGGAAGAAAAGCGGATGCAGCCATTTTTTAACTTCAACTTGAGTTTGCTCGATGCTGGGATGAACTCGTACGAGTTTGATACGTCGCGGTTGTCTGCGCGCTAATTTCAAATAACCGGCCCGCACCTTCTGTTGGAAACGCACGCCTTCTTGTTCAAGCCGGTCTCCTCGGCCCGACGCACCGCGGGCCCGAGCCTTTTCGAGCGCCTTTCGCGCTGGCAAGTCGAACAACAACGTTAGGTCGGGTTTTAGATTTTCGCAAACAAGTTTGTTGAGGGCCATCGATTCGCTCCACAGGCCGCGGGCGTATCCTTGATAAGCCAGTGTCGCGTCCGTGAAGCGATCGCACACAACGGAGATGCCTTGTTTCAGCGCGGGCCGTATTACGCGATCCAAATGCTCGACTCGTGCGGCTTGATACAAAAGCAACTCTGTGAGTGGGCGCATGTGATTCTTGGGATCAAGCAAAAGCGCGCGCACCTGTTCCGCCAAAGGACCTCCCCCCGGTTCGCGGGTGAGAAGGACACGAACGCCGTGCGATAACAGCCACTGCACCGCCTGTCGTGCGTGCGTGGATTTTCCGACGCCATCGGTGCCTTCGAAGGTAATAAAAAAAACTTTTCTCGACATGCGTTGGATCGTAGCAAATCGTTCCTGGGCCGAAGTGTTGCTAGTGCCCAGCGCGATCAAAATCACAGCTATTATTTTATTAAGGACTGGTTCCAACAAAAGTCAGACTGATATATTCAACTTATGCCATCAATACGGCGCAAATCCAATAGTGCAGGCCTCACGTTGGTTGAACTTATGATTGCCACTGTTTTGCTTGGCATCATTAGCCTTGGCATGGTCGGGGCATTTGGAAACATCGCGAAATCCATTCAATACTCCCGGGCCCGTACGCTCGCTTCCAACCTGGCTCAAGAGCAAATGCAGATTCTCAAACAGAAAGCGTTCAACAAAGTGTTGCTCACGACGGCAACGTTGTACGTTACCGATTTTGGTTCGCAAGTACCGTACGACGCCGGTTATTACACACCCGAAACGCTGATCGAAGGCGGCATTTCGTATCGACGTTACACACACGTGCAAGTCGCCGATGAAAACAGCGGTTCCCTTTCTTATTTGGGAGCGGTGGCCGACACGGGCATGAAGGCGATTACCGTGACGGTGATTTGGTCGCAAGGTGGCGAACTGAAGAAGGTTCAGGTGCGCAATATTTTGACCGATATTGAAATGACGCCCACGAACTCTGTTTTTAGTGGCCAAGTGACCGACGCTGTGAGCGGGAGTCCGATCAACGGCGCGTTGGTGACCGTGGCAGAAAACGTGGGATGGGCCGATTTTTCCAACGCCACCGGCAACTATGTCATCAATTTGTCTCCTGGAAGTTATCGCTTGACGTGTTCGGCGCGCGGCTATTTTTCCAAGTATGTGTATGTATCCATCGCTGCGAACGCCACATCTCCGCAAAATTTTTCGATGAGTCTGATGGGCTATGGCACGCTGCGAGGCCAGGTTTGGACCAATGACCATTTGGTGATCAGTCAAGTTGTCGGTAGCAATCTGAATGCCGCTGGTTTTTGCGAGGAGTTCGTGGAAGTTTACAATCCGTCGACGTTTACTTGGACAATGGCTTCTGGTCTGTCGGCGCCGGTCATCAATTTGAGTCATCAACGGGCTGGAGACGCCACGCCCACCACGATTACCATGAATTACGCCAACTACACGGTCGCGCCCAATTCTTATTATCTGTTTGCCAACACCTCCACCGTAACCATGGCTGGTGTCACGAAAACCGTCGATGCGACTTATCAAACGAGCAACACGGGTTATCCTGATATCATTTACACAAGCGGAGGGGCCTGCGCCTCAGCCGGTTCCCCGAATTCGGAAGGTGTGGGTCTTCGCTATGCGTCCACGGGAGGATGGATTGATCAGGTCGGATGGCAAAGAAATCTTGGTTCCACCCCCGACATACTTGAAGGCTCCGGCTTTTTGGTGGGTGCATCTGGATTTCAAGACGGTCAGCAATTTGTCCGCAAAACGAGCACCGCCGGTGCGTCCGTAGGGCCCGGACGCGCGTACGATTCCGGCAGCAACAGCGTCGATTTTGTATTGGCCACAAATGTTTATCAGCCGCGCCACTCTGGCGACATCGATTATCCAATCGCAGGGACGCCGGCGATTGGCGCTTATGTCACCGCCAGTGATGGTTTGTCGCAAGTCACGTCGGCGGTTTCTGTGGGCACGCCTCCATACGCGCAATTCACATTGACCTCGGTTGCCACCGGAACGTGGAACGTGCTGATCGCCAGCGGCAATTACGCGGTCGAAATCGATACCGTCGTTGTGACGAACGGAGCGACCACCTACATTCCCAACGCGGGGACCGTTCCTGCTTGGTCGTATGGGCTGAACTCCACCATCCTTTCTTTAGCGGCGACACAAGGCTATATCAGTGGAATTATCACCGACGCGCTCGGGGCGGCTATCACCCCGGCCATCAAGGTTGGCGTGGGCGCCGTTACGCGGTTTGCCAATACCACGAATGGCGCTTATTTTCTTCCGATCACTCCCGGGACCTATGATATTACGGCTAACATTAGTAACACCAACAACATGTACATTTCTCAAACCTCCGCGACCATCTCCGTGCCCTTGGGACAGATTGTTTCGAATGTTGATTTCACCTTGACGCAAGGCGGGCGCATTTCCGGTTTTGCTACCCGCGATGGCACCAACCCTCTTATGGGCGTATCGTTTATCGCGACGGATGCCAGCGGCAATACCCGTGACGGTGAAGTCACCGGCAGCGACGGCCGCTTTTTGTTGATCAATTTGGCCACCGGGTCTTATACCGTTGAACCAATTTTGAGTTCCGGCGAAACCGCTACGCCAGCGATCTCGACCGCGATCGTGACGGCCGGAAGCAACGTTTTTTCGACAACCTTCACTATTACCGGTACGTTTGGGCACATTCGTGGAGGCGTGACCGCCAGCGGTCAACCGGTTCGCACGGGCGTTTTGGTTCTCGCAACGACGTCGACGCTCTCCGGCGCGCCTCCCTCGCTAAGTTACAGCGCGACCACCGGTACCGCTTTTTATTTGACCAACAGTTATGAAGACGGCAATTATTTATTGGATGTGCGAGGAAGCACGTCCATGGCTTATAACCTATATGCGTATTATACGACGTTCTCCGGCACCAGCCCCGTTGTGGTCAGTCGGTCTCGCACCAACGTTTCTGTGACACCGGGTAACACAGTATCGTCGCAGGATTTCTCATGGTAGCTTTAAAAAAATATCAACGTCCCGCAGGTTACACGCTCATCGAATTGATGATCGTTGTCGCCATTATCGGAGTCATCGCGAGCGTCGGTCCCAATTTGTACAAGCAAATTAGGCGGTTTTTTTTCCTCAGCAACACCCGTGTGAATTTGCAACGCGAGGCGCGCGCCGCGTTAAGCGTCATGGCCAATCGTTTGCGGCAAGCGCAATCTTCGTCCATCGTTATTGATCAAGTGTCGGGACAGCCTTATTATTCGCGAATTTCATTTAATGATATCGATGGCAATTACATCCGTTATTACCAGACTGGTCGCAATCTGTACATGGTAGATGTGGGCACGAAAACACTGTCGACCAATTTGCGTTATGTTTCATTTGCGTTGCCGCGCTCGGATGATCTTGGTATCGTTTCTTTGTCATTCACATTGGAACAATCCATTTATGAAGGACGAACAAAAGCGCTGCACATGGCGTCCGAAAAAATTAGGGTAATGAATTGAACGTAAAACAAAAACAAGAGGGTTTCGTATTGCCCGCCGTGGTGGCCATTATTTTGGTCATGCTGATTTTAATTCCTCCGTTAATCCGATGGATTCAGCAGGACACAAAGGCTACGATGCGTGATCAAAAACGGACCACTGCTTACAATTTGGCCGAGGCGGGTATTGATCGCGGTGTTTGGAAATTAAAAAGCAGCACATCTACGTTTGACTCGGCCCGTCGTGGAAGTGTTATTGGCGGATATAATTTTGATACCACTTATTCGGATATTCCCGGTGGCTATTACCGGATCAAATTTTCCTCCGGACCCACGAGCCGTTCCGTCACCATTGTGGCTGAGGGCAAAGACAGCATGTCGAGAGAAGTTCGAGCCATTCGTGCCGTGTACAAAAACCAAACGATTCCGGGTGCGGTCTTGTCCGGCGGTGTGATCACATGGGCCAACGCTTTTTCCGCGCATTGGGGACCGGTGTTGTGTCACAGCAATATCAATATCACCGATGCCAATGCCGCGCAGGATTTCTTTCCTCGAAAATTTTCACGGCAAGTGGTGCAAACCACCATTGGTTCCTACGACCGCGATACCAATGGACTGGCCCTTCCCAACACGGACAATTTGGAATGGTGGTCCGATTATCCCGTTCCGGATTTTCCTGTTTTGGATTTTGTGGCGCTTCGTTCGTCGGCCTCGGCCACCGGAACGTTGAATGTCTACGGATGCTCAAAAATGACGGCCGGTATTGTCGGTAGCGCATGGTGGGGATCGAACCATTGCAATGTCGGGGGATCAAATCACAACGGATTAAATCACATACAAAATACCTGGAATCATCCTTCGGCCCGCAAACAATACGTGTGGTATTGGGATGGAGATGCCGTAATAACCGGCAATACCGGCGACGAAGGAAATGGAATTTGGGGTTCTGTTATCGTGAGAGGCAATTTGACCAATTGGGCCGGTGACAATTACTCGTATACCGGGCCTGTTCCAAGCGAGGCCTATGCTGAATACGCGAAAATTTCCAAGTCGGCGGTTGATACGTCCGCGGTAAACGAATACCCGGCAGACAACGGTTATCACAAGAACCGCTCCACATTTAATTTTGGTGGCGAAACCTGGACCGGCGGGAAAAGCCCACCGTCGGCGGCCAACACCGACATTGGATTTCGTGGGCTGCTCTATGTGGGCGGTAACTTCGATATCGAAGGACCGGCGGATGTGAATGGAGCGGTTTGGGTTGTCGGTACGGTGTCCAAAGCCGTCGGTTCCGAACGCACTGTTGTATTTTTTGACGACACGCTGTCGCTTCCCACTCTTAATGTTGTTCTCGTTCGATCATCCTGGAACGAGATTATGCCCAGCACCACCGCCTGGCTTTGACTGTTTATCTCGCTTTTTTCCTTTCCGGAATTTCAGCGCTGATCATCGAGATGATGTGGGTGCGCTCACTGACCTTAACTCTGGGACACACAACTTATTCCGTCTCGTTGGTTCTGGCGGTTTATTTTAGCGGTCTGGCCGCCGGTTCTTTTTTTGCACGGCGAATCAGCACAGTCGCGGCGCTGACGCCTCTACGAACATACGCGGTGTTGGAAGCGGTGGTGGGAGCCCTTGTTTTGGTGAGCGCTCCGATGTTATTGCATTTGCCGGCATGGCTTTCGTTGCTCTTGCTCTTTTTTCCCGCGTTCTGTATGGGCGCAACGTACCCGTTGTTGGTGACCGTCGGTTTGCAACCGGGAATTTTGTACGGCATCAATACCCTTGGAGCCGTGTGCGGTGTTTTATTCGCCGGGTTTTACGGCATCGCGTCGCTAGGGCTCATGGCCTGCATGATCGTTGCGGCGATCATCAACGCTCTCGCTTGCTATTTGGCATGGATCGCTCATGACCGTCGGATTGTTTCCCCCGCCACCCCGGTTGTTTTGCACGAAATCAAAGAACGACATAAAGCGTGGTTGCTTGTGATTGGAATATGCGGCGTTGCATCGTTTGTTTGTGAAGTCGCATGGACACGGATTTTTGCTTCTATTCTCGGTTCGTCAACCTATGCTTTTTCAATGGTCCTGATCACGTTTCTTTCGGGGTTGGCGATCGGTGGAGTTTTGTATCGGATCCTCGGCGCACGCTTGTTGCGCTTTCCCGCACTCGCTGTTTTTTGGCTGCTCTCATTGCTGGGTTTGTCCATCATCGCCTATCTGCCGGTTTTTAATTATCTGCCGTATTGGATGTCCCGGTGGTTCATGCTGGTAGCCCAAACTGAATTTTTGTTGCACTCGCTTCAGTTCTTGCTTACAGCCAGTGTGATGATCCTTCCAACCATGTTGATGGGCGTGCTTACTCCGTTGTTTGTGGATGTGGAAAGCGATAATCCAGGGCGAAATTATGGCATTTTAACGGTCGGCAATATCGTTGGGTCGGTCGTCACGGCGTTTCTTATCTTGCCGCATTTTGGAGTCGAAAAGACGCTGATGATGGCCGGCATTATTTATCTGGTCGCGGCTGTCGTGGTTATTTTGTTTTTGTTCGTCGGAAGCAAAGCCCAAAAGAAGGGTTTTTCCTTTGGGTTGTGCCTGGTGTTCCTTCTAGTTTGGTCAAGTCGCGTGCCATGGGACCCTCTCGTTATGTCCAGTGGCGCCTTTTTGTACGGCGCTCTATATTCACGGCTCAAAACGTTTCGAGCCTTTGTGGAGGACGTGCACGCACACCAATTAATCTTTTACAAAGATGGGCTTTCCAGCACCGTGTCGGTTCTGGACGATCCCTCCGGCCATCGGTATTTGCGCGTCAACGGGAAAACAGATGCCTCGGCCGGCATCGATATGGGCACACAGCTGTTGCTCGGCTATTTGCCGATCGTTTTGGCCCCGACGGCTCCGTTATCGGCGTTGGTGATTGGCTTCGGAAGCGGCGTGTCGCTGACCGGCATGGCTACTTTTTCCAACATTCGCAAAATCGATTGTGTGGAAATTGAACCCGCCATTATCGAAGCGGCTCCGTATTTTTCACGGTTGAATAATCGTGTACTGGAAGATTTGCGTGTGCGGATCACGATCGACGATGCCCGTCATTATTTACGCTCCTCGCGCACTCAATACGATTTGATTTTATCGGAACCTTCCAATCCGTGGCTCGCGGGAGTGGCCAATTTGTACACGGAGGAGGCGTTTCGTCTGGGCAAAGAGCGTCTTTCGGAAAAGGGCATTTACTGCCAATGGTTTCACAGTTATTCGATGTCCACCGCCGACTTTGAACTTATCGTTAAAACGTTCCTTACGGTTTTTCCGAATGCCATGCTCTTTACGACCGGAGATAAAGACTTCTTTCTTATCGGTTCGAAACAGCCGTGGTCTGTTTCTTATGCGCAAATCGAAAAGGTATTCGATTCCAATCCTCAAATGGTGGCGGACTTGCGTATGTTGGGATATGCACATCCCGTTACATTGTTGGCCACAACATTTTTGCTTGATTCGGATGAACTTGCACAGCTGACCGCTAACACGCCGATCCACCGGGACAATCGTCCGACCCTCGAATTCACAACCCCAAAATCGCTGCAACGCAGTCAGGATCGTCAAACATTGGATCTGTTGCTGGCTCGGAAGAATAAAATGTTGCCATCGATTATGACAGGATTCAATCCAACGGTGGCGCAAAGTGTTGACTTGAATAATATGGTAGGTGAAGCGTTTATGCGATCGCAAAAGTTGGGATTGGCCGATGCGTATTTTTCAAAAGCGTTGGAACTTGATAACCAAAGTGCCCGCACCTGGGTCAACAAAGGCCGTGTTTACAATGCGCAAGACAAACACTTGCAGGCGGAACGGGCGCTGTTGCGCGCACTGAATCTGGATCCCACTTGCGCATTGGGATGGTTCCACTTGGGCATGTTGTATGTAAGCCAAGGCATGGACGAAAAAGGATTACAAATGTTGGAGAAGGGTTTGGTGTTTTCGCCGGGCGATCCCATGGGATCTTTGCAGGCCGGTCGCCTTTACATTGCAAAAGGCAATGTTTCTGCGGCGCAAAAAATTCTCAATAAGGCGTTATTATATCCGGCGTTGAATCCGCAGATACGTGTCATGCTGGAACAATTGCGCGACTCGCTGATTTCGGCCAAGCAATAAAAAACCCCCGTCCGCCGCGGCGGACGAGGGTTCTTCACCGGTTAGGGAAAAAAATCTATCTCCGAACCATTTTCGCGCGGGACACGTCGCCTTGCTTATCGAGAAAGTACAAAAACCCTTTCTCTTTTTTAAGTCCCAACTTCGTTACTTTCTGCGGTTTCCCGCCTTTCTTACCGCCACGGGCCATTTTCGCTCTGGAAATGTCCCCTTGTTTGTCAATGAAGTACAGGAAACCATCTTCCCGCTTCACTCCGGCTTTCGCCACTTTTTGTGCCATTGATTGATCCTCCTTCGAAGATAAGATGAAATGGCTGCAATATCGACGGAGAGAGTACACGAGCGAAAAAATGAAGTCAAGAAAAATGAAATGTTTTGTGGCGTTCGGAGCCAACCTGGGGCGGCCCCTGGCGACCATCAATAGCGTGCTTCGCCGTCTGAAACGCACCGACGGGATTCGATTTTCTCACATATCGCCTTTATATAAAACCGAACCTGTGGGGCCGCCTCAACCTGATTTTTATAACGGCGTCGTGCAACTGGAAACAACCTTGTCCGCTCACGAACTGCTGGCGCTGTTGTTGGACATCGAGAAAAAAATGGGTCGGGTTCGCCGGGAGAAATGGGGACCCCGCACCATCGATCTGGATTTGCTTACCTACGGCGATCTGCATTTGCGCTCGCGCGCGCTGAATTTGCCGCACCCGCGCTATCATCGTCGCCGCTTCGTGTTGGCGCCGCTCTGCGACATCGCACCGCGCGCGCGTCATCCGCGTCTCGGGCGCACCTACCGGGCGTTGCTCGCCAAATTGACGCTGGTGGGTCAAAGAGTTACGATCGCCGCCTCTTGGAACGGCAAACGGTTCATTCTCTTCAAAACAAAAAAAAACAAAAACAGCCGATCGTCGCGCTGACGTGTTACGACGCCGCCTCGGCGGCTCTCATTGATGAAGTCGGTGTTGATATCGCTCTGGTCGGCGATTCGTTGGCCAACACACGACTTGGTTATCCCACCACGCTTCCGGTCACGCTCGATGAAATGATTCATCACACGCGGGCCGCGGCGCGTGGCATTGCTCGCGCGTTGCTCGTGGCCGATATGCCGTTTCACTCGTATGAAGCCGCCGCGTGGAAAGCGGCCACGGCCGCCGGCCGCTTTTTAAAAGAAGCGGGCGCTCACGCCGTGAAATTGGAAGGGGGCGAACGCGTCAAAGAGTCGATTCTCGCCATCTTGAAATCCAACGTGCCGGTTATGGGACATTTGGGTTTGACGCCGCAGTCCGTTCATCGCATGGGAGGCTACCGCGTTCAGGGCAAAACGCCCAAAGATCAACGGCAACTTTTGCGAGAAGCGAAGTTATTGGAGAAGTGGGGCGCGTTCGCCTTGGTGTTGGAAGGCGTGCCAGCGGATCTCGGCCGTCGCATCACGCGCACGTTGAAAATTCCGACCATCGGTATCGGCGCCGGGCCTCATTGCGATGGACAGATTTTGGTTTTGGATGACGCGATCGGATTGTCCGTGCCCCCGCGCCCCAAATTCGTGAAAGCCTATGCGGAGTTGCGTCGTTCAGCCGTAACGGGGCTTACACGTTACGTTTCCGAGGTTCGCTCACGACGCTTTCCCACTGACAAAGAATCGTATTGACCATGAAAATACTTCGTTCCCCGAATGCCGTTCGTGCGTGGCGAAACACATGGCCCATTCAAACGCGCATTGGTTTTGTTCCCACCATGGGCGCGCTGCACGCGGGTCACTTGTCACTCGTGCGACGCGCTCGCCGAGAAAACCAAGTGGTCGTGGCGTCCGTATTTGTGAACCCGACTCAATTCGGTCCTCACGAAGATTTCGCGCGCTACCCGCGTCCGTGGGCCAACGATCGCCAATTGTTGGAGGCGGCGGGTGTGGACGCCGTTTTTCTCCCCACACCGGCCGCCATGTACACGCCAGCGCATGCGACATCGGTTGTGGTTAAAGGATTGACGAACACACTTTGCGGCGCGCCAACCTCACGTGGGCCGCAGCATTTTGTTGGCGTGGCCACCGTAGTGACGAAGCTCCTTAATATCGTATCGCCCACGCGAGCGTATTTTGGCATGAAAGATTTTCAACAACTGCGCGTGATCGAACAGATGACGGCCGATTTGAATATGGCCGCACGCATTGTTCGCGTACCCACATTGCGCGAACGCGACGGTCTCGCGATGTCCAGCCGTAACACGTATCTGTCCGTTGCCGACCGCGCCCAAGCGCCGCGATTGTATCTGGCTTTACAGTCTGGGAGAAAACTCTTAAGATCGCGCCCGTTCATGAGCCCTCGGGCGATCCGCAAAAACGTTGCCTCCATCCTCACGGCCCATCCTCCATTCCGAATTGATTATGTCGAATTGGTCGATCCTGTGACGTTGCAGCCTCTTGCGAAGACCCGAACGCCGGCGTTGTTAGCGGCCGCGGTTGTTCTTGGACGTACACGTCTGATCGACAACATTTATATTTCAAAATGAGAAAACGATTTCTGGTTAAACCAGCGCTGCAATTGAAACACCTCGCTTGGACTTTGGGGGTTGTCGGGCTGGCGTTTACCGCCTGTTATGTGCTTTTTGAACGACAGGTGACATTGGCTTTATACGACGGGGCGATGGACCAAGCGGCGTGGGTGATTGTTCGGGGTCAGTTACGGATCGGGTTTTCGATTGCGCTGATTGTTATTTTGATCGGCGTGGGTCTTGAAAATTATTTTTTCTTTCACACGGTGGCTGGTCCCATTTTTGCGCTCGAGAAAGGCATCCGACGTTTGGCGGCCGGCGATTTTGAAAATATCACGCAAACGCGCAAAAACGATGAGCTCGCGGATGTGATTGAGGCGTTCGAAGAGATGAAAAAACAAATTTCCTCACGCATCGAATCTCACGAGAGAACCGCTCAACTGCTCACCCAAGAGCTGGACCGTTTGCTCAGCAGCGCCACGCACGATGATGTGGCCACATTCAAAAAGCGGCTGCAGCAGATCCGCAACAACGCGGAAAACAAAGCAGCATGATGCGAACTTATTTTTGCGGCGAGCTCACCGAACGTGAGGTCGGCCGCGAGTGCATCCTCAGCGGATGGGTCCATTCGCGACGCGATCACGGCGGTGTTTTGTTCATTGATTTGCGGGATCGAACGGGTTTGGTCCAGATTGTCGTGAACCCGGAACCGGCCGCCTTATTCAAACAAGCGGAAGAACTGCGCAGCGAGTACGTGATTCAGATTAAAGGCCGCGTTCGCGCCCGACCCGAAGGCACTCGCAATCCTCATTTGTCCACTGGTTCCGTCGAAGTGGTGGCCGAAGCGTTAACCATCTTCAATAAAGCCAAAACCCCTCCCTTTGAAATTTCGGAACACAACGAATCTTCTGAAGATGTGCGACTCAAGTACCGGTATTTGGATTTGCGGCGACCGTCCTTGCAGCGCAACATCCGTTTGCGGCACGATGTCAGCTCGCAAATTCGTGAGTTCTTAAATCACGAAGGATTTCTTGACATCGAAACCCCCATGCTCACGCGGTCGACGCCCGAAGGCGCCCGTGACTTTTTGGTGCCGGCGCGATTGTCTCCGGGTTCATTTTACGCGTTGCCGCAATCTCCGCAGTTGTTTAAGCAGGTGTTGATGGTCAGTGGCTTCGACCGCTATTACCAGGTGGCGCGTTGTTTCCGTGATGAAGACTTGCGCGCCGATCGGCAACCGGAATTCACGCAGATTGATTTGGAAATGTCGTTTGCCGATGAAACGGACGTCATGGGTCTCATCGAGCGCATGACGGCCGCCGTGTTCAAAAAAGCGTTGGGTCTCGAGGTCGCTTTGCCGCTGCGCCGTATGTCGTATCAAGAAGCGCGCGAAAACTACGGTTCCGACAAACCCGATTTGCGTATCGCGACGAAACTTCTCGATGTGACGGCCCAGTTCGCGGCCACTCAATTCGAGCGCATCAAGGCGAACGTGAAAGCCGGTGGTGTCGTCAAAGCGCTGCTGCACGCGGGAGGCGCCACGTTATCCCGCAAAGAAATTGATGATTTAACGAAGTTCGCACAGTCGGTTGGCGCGCAGGGCTTGGCGTGGCTCAAGGTGCAAGCGAACGGCGACATCGAATCGCCGATCGCCAAATTTTTGACCGACGATGAGAAAAAAACAGTTCCCGCGGCCGTCGGGGCCAAACCGGGCGACATTGTTTTTCTTGTTTCGGATAAAGTCAAAACCGCGGAAACCGTTTTGGGTGCGTTGCGCCTGCATTTGTGGAACCTGTACGTGACCAAGGGCACGCCACCACCGCTGAAAGAAAAAGTTGAGTTGCTGTGGGTGACCGATTTTCCTCTTTTTGATTGGAGCGACGAAGACAAACGTTGGGTCAGTGTTCACCACCCGTTCACAACACCGCGTCCCGAGGATATTGAAACGCTGAAAAAATTGGATGCCAAGGCGGAGTTGCAGAACCCCAGCTCGGTGCTGGGAACGTTTCGCGCGCGGGCCTACGACCTGGTGTTGAACGGAACCGAACTGGGCGGCGGTAGCATTCGTATTCATGACGCGGCGGTCCAGCGCATTGTGTTGTCGTTGCTCGGACTTTCCGCCGACGAAATGCAAGATAAATTCGGATTTTTATTGGATGCGCTCGAAGCGGGCGCTCCGCCGCACGCGGGCATCGCGCTGGGGTTGGATCGGCTGATCGCGCTTTTGAGCGGCGAATCGTCGATCCGCGATGTGATTGCGTTTCCAAAAACCGCCAAAGGAACTTGTCTTGTGAGCGGCGCGCCCGGGATTCCGGAGCCGCGGCAGCTTAAAGAGCTGCGCATCGCCGTCGTGGCTCCGCCGCCGGCGTCCTAATTTTTCGTGGCCACCAAACGCATCCACTTAAAAAATCAAGAAGAGGCGTTGACCTTGTTCGGTCAAAACGATCATGTGCTGCGCGACTTGGAACGACGACATCACGTTCAATTTTTTATTCGGCCTTCTTCATTGCCATCCGGCGAAGGTTTGACATTGGCCATGCGGGGCCGGGCCCCGGACATCGATAAAGCGATTGCGGCCTTGGAAACGCGACGTCAAAATCCGGCCGCCAGCCTCGCCAGCGACTCGTTGCAAGTTCCGGTTGATGAGGCGCACAAACACGACGCCATTGTTCGCACCGTGACCGGAAAAGTCATTTGCCCGCGCACCGCCAATCAACACGTGTACATCAACGCCATGCGCGAACACGATATGGTCATCGGCATCGGTCCGGCTGGAACCGGAAAAACGTTCTTGGCGGTCGCTTACGCCATCGGTGAATTGCAAGCCGGTCGCGTGACGAAAATCGTGCTGACACGGCCGGTTGTGGAAGCCGGTGAGAAACTCGGATTTTTGCCCGGCGACTTTTATGAGAAAGTTCATCCCTACTTACGTCCGCTTTACGATGCTTTTTTTACCATCGTCGGTCCCGACCGATTTCGTCTACTCAAAGAAGACGAGATCATCGAAATTGTACCGCTCGCCTACATGCGCGGACGTACGCTCGAACAAGCGCTGATAATTTTGGATGAAGCGCAGAACACCACGCCCGAACAAATGAAAATGTTTTTAACGCGCATGGGTTCGCATTCGAAAGTCATCATCAACGGCGACCTGACCCAGATTGATTTGGAAAACAAAAAACGGTCCGGTCTCGTGAAAGTGGAATCGATTTTGAAAAACGTCGAAGGCATTTCGTTTGTGCGTTTTACGGGCGAAGACGTGGTACGGCATAAATTGGTCCAGCGTATTTTGGCGGCGTACGAGATCTACGAAAAGAACAATCCAGGATCGTTATGAGCAGCTTCTCGATTCGTAACGCCATTCGTTCGGCGCTGCGCCGAATGCTCGACTGGCTCGACCGAACCGAGGCGACGTTGCCGCGTGCCAAAAAAGAGCATTGGTACCGTAAAGAATTTCATTTCCCCCCCGTAATCATCGGCGTTGTTTCCACACTGGTGTTGTACGCGGTGTTGGTTTTGAACGCGCAAATCACGATCGCGCAGGCGTTGGCGCTGGCTGTGTTCGTGATTGTGGTTATCGCGTTGTTCGTTACCTATCTCTTACGCGATCAACCGGAGTTGGCCAAAAACGACGATGCGATGGCGTTGTTGTCGGTGTTGTTTTTCCTCGCGTTAATCGCGATTAAGGTCGTGTCTCTGTTTTCGTTGAAGTACCCTTGGGTTCTCCCGTTCGCCGCGCCGGTGGCGTTGGCACCGCTACTGACCGCGTTGTTGCTGAGTGTGCGACTGGGTATGGTGGTGGCATTTTCCGTCGGTCTTATTCACGGCCTTGTGACCGGATTATCGTTGCCGGTCGCTATGGTGTCCGCCATGGGAGGCGCAACCGCGGTGGCGTTCGCGGGTCGAATCAAAACCACGCGCCAGATCGCGGAGGCCGGCTTGATGATCGGCGTGGTGCAAGCGGTCGTGGTGTTTTTCCTGGCCGTGTTACTCAAATGGCCGACCACGATCCTCTGGATGGGGCTTGCTTCCGCGTTGGCTGGGGGATTGATCGCCGGAATGGTGTGCATCGGGTTTTTGCCGTATCTTGAGGCGTTCTTCTCTCGTATGTCGAATGTGCGACTGTTGGAATTGGCCGCCGCAAATCATCCGTTGCTGCAGAAGATGAGCATTGAAGCGCCTGGAACCTATCATCATTCGATGATTATGGCGGCGTTGGCCGAAGACGCCGCCAATGCGATCGGCGCCAACGGGTTGCTGTGCCGCGTGGGCGCGTATTTTCACGACATCGGCAAAATGGTCAAAGCCGAATACTTTATTGAGAACCAGGGCACCTTTGGTAATCCGCACGATCAGGTCAGCCCGTCGTTGTCGCGGCTGGTTATCACCTCGCACGTGAAAGAAGGAATCGCGCTGGCGCGCGCCAACAAACTCGATTTGCAAATCGCGGAGTTTATCCCTCAGCATCACGGTACGTCTAAGATCGAATACTTTTACCGCAAAGCGCTCAAACTTGAAGAAACCGAAGACGAAACCGTTCAAGAAGATATCACCGAAGAATCCTATCGTTATCCTGGCCCCAAACCGCAAAGCAAAGAAACCGGCATTGTGATGATGGCCGATTCCGTGGAGGCAGCCAGCCGCACATTGCAAGATCCCACGCACCAGCGTTACAAAGATTTGGTGACCCAGATTATCGAACGCAAATTGGCGGACGGCCAATTGGATGAAACGCCCCTCACGTTGCGCGACTTGCGCTTGATCGCCGATCGATTTACCACTACGCTTCTGTCCATCCATCATGCCCGAATTCCCTATCCCGAACAGCCGGACGCCGAAAAAGCGTCGCTGCTGTAATGGTTGTGCTGCAATGCCTCAAGCCCATTCGACGTGCCGGGCTTGACGCGAAAAGCCGCGCCGTGGCCAAACGCGCATCGCAGGTTGTCGAGCGCGTGTTCCATTCTGAGAGGAAAAAGTCCTCTCGCGATGTGTCCATTTCTCTGGTGGGGCGCGCGACCATGCGGAAGTTGCATCGTGACTTCCTGAACGATCCCACGGACACCGACGTGTTGTCATTTCCCTCGGATGAGGGCGGCGACATCGCCGTTTGCGTGCCGGTGGCCTTTTCCAACGCACGTCGCTTCGGCGAGCCTCCCGCGCGCGAGTTGTTGCGGCTGATTGTGCACGGGACGCTGCATCTGTTGGGGTACAAAGACAAACCCCTTCGCGAAAAAAAGAAAATGTGGAAGAAACAAGAGCGATTGGTCGCCGAATTGGATCGCTAGCCATGGAATCGTTGAATGGTCCCGGCCTCGTGTTGCGGCGTCGAAAGCATCTGGAGTTTGACGTGAAGGTGCTCATTTTTTTGCGCGACGCGGGCAAGGTGGTCGCGATTTCGCGTGGCGGACAACGATTAACCTCCAAACTGAAAGCGTTGCACGAGCCGTTCACACAGGCGGATTTTCAATTGTTCGCCACGCACGACGGTCACAACGGGCGTTTGGCCGGCGGCCGGCTCATCGATTCGCACATCGGCTTGCGCACGAACCCCGGGGCGTTTTTGTGGGCGAGTCGTGCGCTGGAAATCGTGGATTTGCTTATTCCCTATCGCGCTCCGGCTTCCGATGTTTATGATATTCTTCGCCGCTCTCTTGCCGAGTTCGCGGTTCAATCCGATGTGTCTGCCGTGTGGGTTTCATTTGTCGCGGCATTGCTGAAAACGTTGGGCCATGGCGATGTGTTGGAGCAGTCGGCGCCGTCGTTAACGTTGGTGGAACGCGAGTTGAGTCGGATCCTTCCGCGGCGCCCCAAATCTGAGATTGAGGTCGTTTAATGTATTTTCAGGACATCGTTTTTGCGTTGGAAAAATTCTGGTCGCGTCGCGGGTGTTTGGTGTTTCAACCGTACGATCTGGAAAAAGGCGCGGGCACATTTAATCCGGCCACGTTTTTGCGCTCGTTAGGGCCCGAACCGTGGGCGGCCGCGTATGTTGAGCCTTCGCGTCGTCCGACCGACGGCCGTTACGGAGAAAACCCGAACCGCTTGCAGCGTTATTACCAATTTCAAGTCGTCATCAAACCCGCGCCGAACGACATTCAAAAATTGTACTTGGAATCGTTGAACGCCATTGGAATCAACGCGCGCAAACATGATATCCGCTTTGTCGAGGACGACTGGGAATCGCCGACGCTCGGTGCGTGGGGACTGGGATGGGAAGTGTGGCTCGACTCCATGGAGATCACACAGTTCACCTATTTCCAACAAATGGGTGGGCTGAACTTGTACCCGATCACGGTTGAGATCACCTATGGATTGGAACGACTGGCCATGTTTTCCCAAAAGAAAAACAGTGTGTTCGATGTGGAATGGACCAAGGGCGTCACCTACGGAGATGTTCACAAAGAAGACGAGCGGCAGTTTTCCACTTTCAATTTTTCGAAGAGCGATCCCGACATGTTGCGTCGGCATTTCACGGATTACGAAAGCCAAGCGAAAGCGTTGCTCGCCGATAATTTGCCGCGTCCCGCGTACGACGCCACCATGAAATGCTCGCATCTATTCAACCTGCTGGATGCGCGCGGTGCAATTTCGGTGTCGGAGCGGACCGGTTTCATCGGACGCATTCGTAACTTGGCCAAAGGCGTGGCGGAAGCCGTCACCACTGTGCAACCGACCGCCGTATGAAAAACATCGTCAAACAAAACGCTTTGCTTGAAGTCGGTGTTGAAGAAATCCCAGCGCGCTTTATGTCGGGTGCGCTCGATCAACTAAAAAATTTTCTTGAGCAAGGATTCGAGCGACTGGCGTTGGCCCATGGCGGCGTGACCGTTTATGGCACCCCACGGCGGCTCGTGGCCTTCGTTGCGCAGGTGGCTCCGCGTTCTCAGGACCGCAAAGAAATCGTGGTCGGGCCGCCACCCAAAGCGGCCAAAGATGCGGCGGGAGCATGGACCCCGGCGGCGCTCGGTTTCGCGAAAGCCCAAAATTTTTCTGTCGACAAATTGGAACTGCAAAACACGCCCAAAGGCGAACGCTATGTGGCCCAGCATTTGATCAAGGGTCAAAAAACCGAATCTCTTCTCAAAGAGCTGTTCCCCTCCGTAATTGCCGCATTGACGTTTCCAAAAACCATGATCTGGTCGACGCCCGACGTGCGTTTCGCGCGTCCGATACGTTGGATTTTGGCCAGCTACGGTAATGCCGTGATTCGTTTTAAAATCGCCGGTTTGTCATCGGACCGGACCACCTACGGATTGTTGTCGTTGGGCGGGCAAAAAATTTCGGTTTCGAAACCCGAGAAGTACAAATCCATTCTCCAGGGGCGCTGTATCTTGGTCGACCAAGACGAGCGCAAAAAACAAATCCGCTCACAGTTGGAGGCGGTGGCCAAACGATTGAAAGTAACGGCCCTTGTTTCCGAGGCGCACTTGGAAGAAGTGGTTTATTTGACCGAATACCCGGTCAGCATCGTCGGCCATTTTCCCGAAGCGTATTTGGCGTTGCCACGCGAGATTTTGATCAGTGTGCTAAAAAAACATCAAAAGTTTTTTCCGCTGGAGTCCTCCAAAGGACAATTGTTGAACGCGTTTGTTGGCGTGCGCAACGGTCCGTCGGAATCACAAGAGCAGGTGCGAGAAGGCTACGAGCGCGTCGTGAACGCGCGTTTTGCGGACGCGCAATTTTTCTATGAGAAAGACGCGGCGCTGTCGTTCGACGATCTGGTCCAAAAATTAAGTGGCGTGGGTTTCCATGAAAAGCTGGGGTCGATGCTCGATAAAACGATTCGAGTGCGCGAATTGGTCAAACGCTTGGCGCAAATCGTGACGGTTTCCGATGACGTGCGCCGCCACGCCGATCGCGCGGCCCAGTTGTCCAAGGCGGATCTGCTCACGCAAATGGTCAGCGAGTTCCCTGAATTGCAGGGAATTGCGGGGCGCTTTTACACGAACGGCAAGGAAAGCGATGCGGTGGCACAAGCGCTCGAAGAACATTATTGGCCTCTCACGGCGGACGGCGCGTTGCCTCAGAGCGATGAAGCCGCTCTGGTGGCGGTCGCAGACAAGATGGATACGTTGGCCGCTAATTTTTCCGTCGGCCTTATCCCCAGCGGTTCAGCCGATCCATACGGATTGCGTCGGGCCGCGGCCGGGGTGGCACGCATTTTGTTGGAACGTCAGTGGCCAGTGTCACTTAAAGCGGTGATCGATTTGGCGTTTCAGGGATTGAAAAATGCGCCGCCTGCGTCCGTAACAGAGCTCAATGAATTTTTCCGTCAGCGCTTGATCACGTTGTTCACGCAACAAGGCTATCGCGCAGACGAGTTGGACGCGGTGTTGGGGAATGGCACCGAGAGTCTTGCGTTGGTGGCGTCCAAACTTCAGGGATTGAAAAGCGTGCGCGGCCGGCCCGAGCTGGCATCCTTGTCGGCGGCTTCCAAGCGCATACGCAATTTGCTCACTCAAGCGCACAGCCAAAAAATTGTGGTGTCGTCGGCCGCGGTGTCGTCGGACAAATTGCCGGATGCGGCCGACCGCGCGCTTTTCTCAGCCTTGTCGGATTTTGAGCCACGTTTGAAACAGGCGGCATCGAACAAGGATTACGCGGGCGCATTGGTGATTTTGGCGTCCTTGCGGGAACCGATCGACGCTTTCTTCAGTGGCGCCATGGTCATGGTCGAAGATGTCAGCGTGCGCGAGCAACGTTTGGGATTGTTGCAACGCGTGAACGATGCGTTTTCCCCTATTGTTGATTTATCGAAATTGGAGCCGTGAGAACGCGTCCCGGATTGCTCGTCGTCGACGTCGGAAACACCGCGACCTCGTTCGGGCTTTATGCGCGTCCCACACGTGCATCGGTCCGGCCCGACCGGACGCATACAATCGGTACCCCCCAGCTGAAACATCGACTCCTGCTGGATTCCGTGTTGCGACGTTTTCCGTTGATTTCTTCCGTTATCGTGTCCAGCGTGGTGCCGTTGGTGGACGCGCCGCTGTGGCGTGTGTTGGCACGGCGTTTCGGGGTGCCGGTTCATTTCGTCGATCATCGCAGCAGCTCGCGCATCGTTGTTCGCACGCGGCGGCCCCAGGAAGTGGGCGCGGATCGGATTGTCAATGCGCGGGCCGCGGCCGAGTTGGTGCAAGGTTCTTCCATTGTGCTCGATTTTGGGACCGCTACCACGTTCGATTGTGTGACAGCAAAACGGGAATACATTGGGGGTGTCATTGCGCCGGGTCCGCTTATTTCGGCCGAAGCCTTGTATGCGCGGACCGCGAAATTGCCACGCGTGTTGCTAACAAAACCGGTGCAGGCCTTGGGGCGCGACACCCGCGCCTCAATTCAATCCGGGTTGTATTACGGGTATCGCGGATTGGTCAAAGAGATCGTCTTGCAATTGAAAAAAAAACTGGGGCCGCGCACGCGCGTGCTGGCCACGGGCGGACAAGCAAGATGGATCTTGAAAGATTTGGACGTTGTTGATAAACACGAAGAGAATCTCACACTTTTTGGATTAAAACTGATGTGGCAAGATCGCAGCAAGGGGGCAACGTGAAAAAGTGGACGCTGTTGACAGGCTTAATGTTGATCGGAGTGGGTTCGCGACCGATTTGGGCCGACGCCATTGGCAATAATATTTCTTCCCATTTAAATCAAACCGCATTGGATGCGCTTGCAAAAGACATCGGTTCGCTGATGGGCGGCGGGTCTTTTCATGAAGGCAAGGCGCTGGGGTTTCCGTTGGGCATTGATATCGGCGTGCACGGTGTCGGCGTTGAATTGCAAGATAAGGACGCCATTCTTCGCGATGACGATTCGCGCATGGGCGCCGGTTGGTTGCAAGCCGAAATCGGTTTGCCCGCCAAAATTAATGTGATCGCCCGTGGCGGGAAATTTGAAGATGCCAAAATGTTCGGTGGTGGTTTGCGGATTGGCTTGTTCACGCCGTCGGCGCCGCTCATGCCCGCCGTCTCGGTGACAGCGCTTTACGATACGTTCAAACACGATTACGTCGATGCCAACACGTTGACGGCCAACGCCGTTATCTCCGTCGATGTGCCATTCATCCATCCGTATCTCGGTTTTGGTTGGGATCGTACGGATTTGGATCCCACCGACCGCGCTTTTAATGCGGCGCCCGCCGGAACACCGCGCGGGATGGACAGTTCGGTCAGCGGTTATCGTGGCGAGATCGGCGTCAATATCAGCGTCATTCCGTTCACCTATTTGAGTCTCGGTATCGGCAGCGCCAATTCAAAAACACTGTATCACGCCGGACTCGGAGCGAAATTCTGATGGATAACGCGGCCTTCGAACGCTGGTCACAGACACTGGAAGCCATAAGGAAAAGCCGGCAAGCCGAGATCGAGGAACGCCTCACCTCGAAGGCCGATGCGTTTAAGCCGGCCGAGTTTTATCAACTGGCCCATCAAAGTCTCGATCGTGTGTTTGAACAATGGTTCGAGATCGAGCAAGAAGGATGGGCGAATCCTCCAGCCAACATCGGCAAAGCGCTGCAGGCCGTCCGATCCGAAATGGAGTCCATCTCCGAATTCGAGTTGGAAGCGGTGGAGCGCGACGCTGAAAATATCATGTCGCGCATCACGTGGGATCCCGACGAATTGGAAGAAGCGCGAAAAAGTTTTTTGGCATTGGCCGAGGATATGGCCAAGAAATATCAACTGAGGCTGAAAACGCTTTCCCCTGGCGAACTGAAAATACCAGCCGGCCTCACAGCCGAGTCGCCACGGTCGCCCGTTCAGTATTCCGCTCCCACGTTTCAAGGGGGCAGCGGCGTTATATCCATTGTGATGCTCATCATTGGGTTGCTGCTCGGCAGCGGATTGTCACTTTATTTTAAAGACTCCCAAAAGAAAATTCAGATGCGCTTGCAGGAAGAAAAGTCGAAGTTGGTCGCCGATCAACGGGCGCTTTCCGATAGCATGGCATTGTTGCACGCGAGTTTCGCCGATTTGGTGATGGGCAAAAGCCAGAATATACCGCAGTTGCAAGCCGAGGTGGCCCGTATCCAACACCTGCTCGACGAGAGAACCAAAATGATCAACGAGGAAACCGCACGCGAACGCGAGTACATCATCCGCCGCACGCCCGCCGGCAATCGACTGGATCAAGCTTTGGATGAATTGGAAAAAGAACGACTGCGCCGCATCAAGAAATACGAAGACGAATACAACCCCGGCATTAAGGTCTTTCAGAAGAGAATTCTGCTGTACAAGGATTTGTTGGGCGATTCCTCGTCGTAACCAACGGAAATTAGCGACAGGGTATGTTTTTCATGCGGCCGAGATTGTGGCCTTGTTGATCCCACGCGTACGCGCATTCTTGAACGGTCGTTCCCAGATGATGCGGTCGAACCTTGTACACCACCAGTGAATTTTTGTAACGCCCTTTTCCCACCACGGTCTGCAACAGACGCGCCTCACCGATTTTCTTAGCGCGTCCTCCTGAAAAACTGACCGACCAGATCGTGCTTTCGGTTTTGGCTTCGGCGGGTTTTTCCTGGATAAAAATGCGGTCCCCGTCCAATGAGATCACCAGTGTCAGACAGGAATTAACGGTCGCCAGTTTTTTTCGAACGCGGTTTTTCATATTTACGGTCCATACCTCGGCTCGGCTGCCATCGTTGAGTTCTCGAATGAACGCGGCCCACTTGGCGTCCGGTGTAATGACGGCTTCATGAATGTTCGATGACTCGGCGACGAGAATGTTGTTCTCTTTAACAACCAACCAAATCTTATTGGGCGTGGCCACGAGTCGGCCGCCGTTGTCGGTGCTTGTTTGTGATGACAGCCACTCGGCTTCTGTGATATCCAGTGTGGGTTGCCCTTTTTCTCGATCGAAATAGGCCACCGCGCTTCCCAGCCATGTCGAAACGCCTTCGAGATAAGCGGTGTCGAGGCCGGCGCTGATGGCCTTGCGAACGTTCTCGATCATGGGTTCCATCGCCTTCACCACATGTTTGTCCGACAAGTTCGCGTTGACGATGGCGTCATGAATAATTTTGTTCAGCTCAACTCGTTTGCGGTCGGACGTAGCTTCGTTAAGTTGACGCAGGTAATAGGGTATTTCCGGGTAGGTGGCCGGCGCGGGCGCGGTTGTGGTGGTTGGGGGCGCACCATCGTCGGCGCGGAGTGGCGCGATTGAAGTCAATAGCAAAAGACTTAGCAAGAATTTCAACGTTTCTCCGGAAAAAGATGAGTTTGGACCGTGACGCCAATCGTGGCGGGAGAATCGGCCACCACAACACCGTTGCGGCGCAGTTCGGCGATTTTGTCTTCGGCCTTTCCGGCACCGCCTTCCACAATCGCGCCCGCATGGCCCATCCGTTTTCCGGGCGGCGCCGTGATCCCGGCCACAAAGGCGAACAATGGTTTGGTCATCATGGATTTGAAAAAGTGAGCCGCTTCTTCTTCGGCGCGGCCGCCGATTTCACCCAGCATGACCACGGCGGTGGTCAGCGGATCTTTTTGAAACAATTCCAGCACATCAACGAAATTGGTTCCGTTCACCGGATCACCACCGATGCCAACCACCGTTGATTGGCCGATGCCGAGTTTGGTCAGTTGCCACACCGCCTCATACGTGAGCGTGCCGGAACGCGACACGACGCCCACCGTGCCTTTTTTGTGAATGTACCCGGGCATAATGCCGACTTTGCATTCATCGACGGTGATCACGCCCGGACAGTTGGGGCCGATCAAACGTGTTTGATCGCCGACCGGTTTCCCTTGATTCCAGCGAGCCAAGGCGTGCTTGGCGCGCACCATGTCCAGCACCGGAATGCCTTCGGTGATCGCGATAATCAGTTTAATGCCGGCTTCCATGGCTTCCAAAATCGCGTCCGCGCACATCGGTGCCGGAACGAATATCATCGACACATCGGCTTTCGTGGCCGCCACCGCTTCTTTGACCGTATCAAAAACCGGGATGCCCTCGAAGTCGGAGCCGCCTTTCCCGGGCGTAACCCCCGCCACCATTTTGGTGCCATATTCTTTGCAAAGTTTGCTGTGGAACGATCCGGCGGCGCCCGTGATGCCTTGGCAGATGACGCGAGATTGAGAGTTCAACAAAATACTCACGCAGCCCTCTTTTCGCCGATCGCTTCCACGATCCGTTGCGCCGCTTCCGCCAAACTCGACGCCGCCTGCAACGGTAATTTGGATTCCGAGAGCATTTTTTTCCCTTCCTCGGACTTGTTTCCTTCCAGTCGTACAACCAACGGCACCTTGAGTTTCACTTGCTTGACCGCGGCGATCACGCCCTCCGCGATGACGTCGCAACGCATGATGCCGCCAAAAATATTGACCAAAATGCCACGGACGTTTTTATCCGACAAAATAATTTTAAACGCTTCGGTCACCTGCTCGGTCTTGGCACCGCCGCCCACATCGAGAAAATTGGCCGGCTCCCCGCCGTGCAACTTGATGATGTCCATGGTGGCCATAGCGAGCCCCGCGCCATTAACGAGACAGCCGACCGTGCCGTCCAGTTTGATGTAGGAGATGCCCGCTTTTAGCGCGCGCTTTTCGGCGATGGGCTGTGGCGCCGCTTCTTTCCACCCGAGCTGATCCGGATGTCGGAACAGCGCGTTGTCGTCGGTCGAAATTTTTCCATCGAGCGCGATCAAAGCGCCATCGGCGCTCAGCGCCAATGGATTCACCTCCACCATGTTGGCGTCGGTCGCGAAGAAAATGTCGCAGAGTTTGGAAAGCAACGCAGCGCCCTCGTTGAGCGATCGGCCGGAAAGTCCTAGGTGCTTGGCGATTTCACGAGCGCGGTAAACGGGAAGTTTTTCGAGCGGCAATATTGGAAAACGCAAGATCGCATCGGGCCGGTCGTGAGCCAAGGCTTCAATATCCATTCCGCCTTCTTTGGAGGCGATCAAAACGGGCGCTGCGGTTTTCCGGTCGAGCACAATACTCACGTACATCTCGCGCGCGATTTTCGGAACCGGTTGCTCGACCAGCAGCGCCACAACTTTCTCGCCCTTGGGACCGGTTTGGTGCGTGACCAAGGGTTTGGCAAAAAGAGATTTCGCGAGCGCGGTCGCCTCTTTCAGTGTCGATACAACTTTCACGCCGCCCGCTTTGCCGCGACCGCCGGCCAATACTTGCGCTTTGAGTACCCAGGGACCGCGGCCCATTTTTTTCAGCGTTGCGGGCACGCTTTTCAGGTCGGGCGCAACGCGACCTTTTGGTTTTGGAACGCCAAAGCGCTCGTAGATTTCTTTGGCTTGATACTCGTAGAATTTCATTCGCAGCGAAAGATATTAACGATAACTGTCGAGCAGTTGATCCACGTTGCCAGGACCGTTTTGCTGCGCTGCTTGAATGAGGCGTTCATTGCGGGCGTAAAAAGATTCGCGTTCGTTTTTGTGGAAAACCCCGAGATAGGTTTTGGTGGGATCTTGCCACAATTCCAGCGCCGCATGTCGATCGGTGGCACTGTGCGATTCGGGAATCATCGTGGTGTTTTTGCCGTAATACGGATACGTATTATTAAACACCACGCACGGAGAGATCACGTGCAAAAACGAAAACCCTTTGTGTTGGGCCGCCTGAACAATCAGGTCGATTAGCTGGTTCAGTTGACCCGAAAAACCGCGTGCCACAAACGACGCATTGTACGCGAGCGCCAGTCCCACCGGATTCAAATTGTCGGGCGTGGCCCCCCCCGCCACTTTTCGAGCGGGCGAATTTTTGTCGGTCGTCGGTGAGATTTGGCCTTTGGTCAAACCGTAGATCGCGTTATCGAGCATGATGTACGTGATATCGACATTGCGTCGGGCCGCATGGGAAAAATGGCCACCACCGATGGCAAGTCCGTCGCCGTCGCCGCCCACGCAGAACACCTTCAACTTGGGATTGGCCAGTTTTACGCCGGTGGCCGTCGGGAGAACGCGACCATGCACGCCGTGAAATCCATAACAGGTGGTAAAAATGGGAAGCCGGCCCGAGCATCCGATTCCAGAAACCACGACGGTGTCTTTGGGATCGTATCCGAGAATGCCGAGCGCTTTGTAAAGCGCGTGCAACGCGGAGAAGTCGCCGCAGCCCGGGCACCAGGTGACCGGCACCGAGCTTTTGTATGTTTCAACCGAGGTAGACTTTTGGGCTATATCAGGCACGGCGGATGACCTCCTCAATACGGTCAAAAATTTCATTGGGATCAAACGGCATCCCGTTGCATTTTGTGAATGGCTGGAATGGGAACAAATATTTGGCGCGGAGAATGTTGCAGAGCTGGCCCGTGTAGTTGATCTCTGGAACGATCACATGTTTGAGACCGACCAAGAAACTTCGAATCTCTTCATCGGGCAGCGGGTGGATCATTTTTACCGTCAACGCTTTGACCTCAAGTCCATTGCGATTGGCCACGTTGATGGCTTCTTCGGTGGGGCCTTCGGTAGAACCCCAACAGATCACGCCGACCGTCGCATGCTCATCGCCAAAGCGACGCGTGAACCCTTTTTCCTTGGCGATAAAGTCGAGTTTGCGGTGGCGCTTGGCCGACATACGCTGGTGATTGCTTGGCGACCAGCTGGGATGGCCCAACTCGTCGTGCTCCAAGCCGGTGGTCACATGGTTGAGCCCTTCATCACCGGGAAACGATACGGGCGAAACACCGTTTTCCGTGTCGAGAAAACGTTTGTAGTCGCTGCCGTTTTTCGAAGCGCGTGTGCGAGCGGGTTTTACAAGATTTTCAATGTTCGGGCGTGTGAACGTTTGGGTCCGGTGCGACAGCGATTGATCGGAGAGCATGACCACCGGAATCTGATATTTTTCAGCCAGATAAAACGCGCGGACCATTCCGTAGAAACAATCTTTCACATTGGACGGCGCCAACACCACGCGCGGTGCGTCGCCGTGGCCCATGTTAACCGCGAACGCCAGATCGGATTGCTCGGTTTTGGTCGGCATTCCGGTCGAGGGACCGGAACGCTGGGCGTCCACAATCACAACCGGGATTTCGGTCATCGACGCGAGACCGAGAACTTCGGCCATCAACGAGAGACCCGGACCGGAGGTCGCGGTCATGGCCCGCGCGCCGCTGAACGATGCGCCCACACACGACGAGATCGCCGCGATCTCGTCTTCGGTTTGGAACGCGATGCCGCCGTAGGCGGGCAAATTTTTCTCCATGAAACTCAAAATATCGGAGGCGGGTGTAATCGGATACCCGGCGTAGTAACGACATCCGGCCGCGATGGCGCCGGCGGACATCGCTTCGTTGCCCGACATGATCAACTTGCGTTCCTTGCGCGCGCTGATCGGCACAAACAAATCTTTTTCAATTGGGTGCGCCTGGCCCCATTTGTATCCTTCTTCAATGGCGCGCAGGTTCTTTTGAAGCACCTCGTCGCCTTTCTTGCCGAATTTTTCTTCGACCAGCGATTTAAATCCTTCAATTTCGATGCCAAACAACTGGCCAAGCAACGCGAGCGCGACCATATTTTTGCTTTTTTTCAGTCCCACGCCGTCACTGGCAATGCTGGTGAGCGGAGCGCCGTAAAGCGCGGTACCGGCCGGTACTTTCTTTTCGGGATCAAAAACAGAGGAGTCGTAAATTAACAAACCATCTTTTTTTAATTCAGCCGCGTGCAATTCCACGGCCTCTTCGTTAAACGCGACCAGCACATCAAGCAACGTTCCAACGGAGAGAACCGGATGGTCGGCGAATCGCAATTGAAACATGGCGGGTCCGCCTTTGATTTCGGCGGGATACGTTCGGAACGTGAAAACATCGCGGCGTGTGCGGGCGACGGCGGTGGTGAGCAATTCGCCGGTGGAGATAACACCCTCTCCGCCTTCTCCCGCGACGCGCACTGTCAAATTTGTTGGCATTGTTGGAACCTCATTTCAGTATTCAGTACAAGAAAACAAAGCAAAATCGGTTGCGGTTCCGAGTTTATCCCGGGGCACCCTGCGTGTCAAGAAGTGCGATCTAAAAATTCCGTCGGAGAAGGCGAAGTTGACGTGTAATTATTCGTTGGCGGCGAGAGGTGGGGTGTCGGACGCGGCGTTGACGTCGATAAGGCTGACCAGCTCGTACAACATCACGGCTTGATCAAATCCGGCCAAATAACGCGGTTGCCACGAGTTGGCGGTTACGTTTTCTCTTACACGACTGTACGTGGCCGGGGACATCACGATTTGGTTGTCGCCGGCCAGATCCTCGATGCGAGCGACCATGTTCACCGCATCGCCAATAACGGTGTATTCGACGCGATCGCCCGAGTCCACGTTGCCGGCGATGACCTCTCCCGATGAGACACCAATGCCGATGGCCACGCGTTCTTTTTGGCCTTTTTCAAGACGGGAGGCGTTCAGGCTTTCCATTTCCTTCATTATATCCATCGCGCACTCGACCGCGTTCTGGTCGGGGTTGGCCAAACTCGGCAAAATGGGCAAACCAAAGACCACCATAATGGCATCGCCAATGAATTTGTCGATGGTCCCTTGGTGCCGATAAATAATGGGAGCCATGCGCGAACGAAAATCTTTGAGGAGATCCACCACTTCGCGCGGATCGAGCCTTCCGCTGATTGTGGTGAAATGGCGAATATCGACCATAAGCACCGATACCCAGGTTCGGTGGCCGGCCAATCGTTCGCGAAAGCCTTCTTTGTTGCGCCGCATCTCGACGGCCCAGGTTTTTCCAACGTAAGGCACCAAGGCGTTCGCAAACTCTTGATGGTAAAAGTTGTCCAACATGATGCCCGCGTTGTCGACGACCGATTTCAGCCAGAAAATATTACGTCCTTTATAAGAAGAGTAACCCAAATCGGAGTTGCCGATGGTCAAGATGCCGAACAACGCGCGGCGGCGCGTGGAGAACAGCGGAAACGCGATCTCGGCTTTTAACACTTCCATCTCATCGCTAATCGCTTGACGTTCCCAATCGGTCAAGATACGGCGTAAAACTTCATCGCGGATGAGCTCGGATTTTTCCTCTCGTGTGTGTTGGACCAGCAAGGAATCGTTGCGTAGAAAAAAACCTTCGGAGTTGTCGGAAAGTCCGAGCGACCGTTTGATTTGAAAAATGGATTTTTGCGGATCCTTTAGTAACAGGCTGACCGAACCAAACCCGATGCCTTCCAAACTGGAGAACAAGATGTTCAGCAACTCGTCGCGGTCCGCGGAGGACAGCACGCGGCGCGACAATCCGCGGAGCCGTTGCATCTGATCGAACCGTTGAGAGAAGAAAACGCGGTCAACGGAGTTCTGCACCCAAAATCGCAGCGGATGAAAAAGCAACGCCATGAAAATGGACGACAATCCCAACGCAAACAAATCGCTATTGGGCAGGTAGGGCATGAGCAGCACCGTGGCCAAATAATGAGTTCCGCCGAACACAAACAGCAGCGTCACGGCCATGACCGCGAAAGCCAACGTTTTTCGCAGCAGTTCTGAGAAATGATAGAGGTGGCTGGTGGTTAATGAGTAAGCGATCAGCACCACGCAAAGACACGACGCGACGTCCAATATTGGAAAACTCCATATGCGGGCTGACTCCGAGATCATTACCGTGGCCGCGCTGCCGATGCTTCCCACCATCAATATGGAGGCGCCGAACAGCACGTACATGAGCCGGCTATGCAACGTGACATCTTTGGCGCCGCGGATGTTCCGCAGCAACAAATAAATAGAGAGCGCCAACAAGAACCCGAATGACAGCGCTGCGATCCAAAACTGATTTCCCAGTGTGGGGGCCGAAAAGAGCTTGAGGCTGGTGAACGAGGTGGGCGCAAGACTCAACAACATCAACAAAAGCCAACCTGACGAAAACACATAAGCAAGTTGTTTAACGCGTTCAAAGAAATACGGAACCGACACGTCGTCGTGATTGGCTGTGTTGCTGACACTTCCCAAAACCAAGTGATAAAAAACCGGCGGTACAAACAACAAGGCCACTGTGTGAACAAACCACCACACGCCGGTCACCGAAACATGATTGCTGTAGTTAAGACCAATAAAGGAAAGACCGGCCAGAAAAAACAACGAGGCGAAAATAAAAAACAGACGATTGACCGTGCGTCGGGTGCTGTCCATAAAAACCAGCCCACCCAAAGCAAGGTGCGCCAAAGCAATCGACAAAACGACAAACGCCAATATGTGCTTGTTCTCGAGCGAAGACGTCAGCAAGGAGATATTCTCCAATCAACGAGTTAGGGGATCTTTGCTTAACCCGCCGATTGTATCTTAGGCGTGGTGTATCCCGTCAAGTAATTTTCCACAAACTTATCCACAAGATTCACAATTTGCAACGGGTACGTGTGACTTTTTGCACAGAGTTATCCCCACTGTCCACGGCCGAGCGGTGTTTTATTGGAAAAGGATGCGACTGTCTTGGGTTGTGAGATAACCGCTTCCGTTGGAGGCGATGTGGATGCCGGCGGTTTCGCCTTCCCAGGTCAAGGACCCGTTAAGGTCACTACTAAGCCCAAAAATAAAGGAAGACGAGGTGGGCTGAGAATTGGGACCGGTCCCGACTGAGGTGCCGGGTCCATTGAGCAAGCCTGAGATGGTGGCGGCAATCGGTGTTGTTATATTGAAAACGATTGAATACGAAGAGCCGTTAAAGTTGGACGTCCCCGTCATTGTGTAAGGCCCGGTTAAGAGTCCGACTGTTTCCAACGTCAGCGTCAGATCCTCGCTGTAAGTGAACGAGCCCGATGTCCCGGCGACCGCCATATGGACGAACTTAATGACCTGCGTGCTGCTGCTATTGGAAAAAGGGTCCACGGCGCCATTGCCGACATCTCGAAACTGAATTGTGAATGTAGCTGATCCGAAGTGGCTTTCAGATACGTGGTATGTATAGTTCAGGGAGCCATCCGGGCCACTTAATCCGGTCAACGGAAAATTTTGGGACAAGCGATTCAAATTCATAATGGTGGGACCCAGTCCGCTATTCTTTAACAACAAATATTGCTGAACCGCTTGGGCGGGTACGATGGCTAATGGTGTCGTTGAAACGGGCAGACCGTCCACGATTTTCTTAGACGGACTATCTTTGTGGCAGGCGCCCAAAATTAGAAATCCCAGACACAGAAGGCCGATCTTCTTGTTCATGGATTGGCCTTGTGCGGCAACAATTTGTATCCCAGTCGCAAGTGATAGGTGACATCGCCGGCGCCGCGTTCGATGTTGAAACTGGTATGACTTTCATCGAGAAGTCCGAACGAAACGCCGCCGCTCAAATACCACGTTTTGTAATCCCAACTGAGTCCAAGCAACGCATCCAAGGCCTGACCTTCCGAACCGGTGACAACGGCATCATTGAACTGTTGCTGTCCAACATGGTAATAGGCCAGTTCGCTGAGAATTGAGAAATGGTCCGGCAACGGCGTCTGCATCGATGCCTTGAATTCAATGATATCGCCCGGGCGCACGCGCACCGGCCCTCCGGTGTCGATGCCAAATTTGCTGTTGTATGGATCGCGGTAGATGTAGCCAGCGTTGAACGTAAGCGGCCATTGCGACGGCAATGAATAGAGCAACAAGGCTTCGATATCGTCTCCGCGTGCGATCGGCAACTCTTGGCCGTCTTGTTCGCTGCGTTTGGTGTGCCAGAAAACCATAATGCCGGTACGGTCCCACGGTTTGTATTTAAAAAAGGCCGAAAACATTTCGTTGAGGCTGCCTTCGTAGCGAACCCCCCCTTGTTCAAGCCGCTGACTCACATAATTAAGCATGATGCCCAGGTCCAGTTTGGAGGTCATTCCCAACCGGGCTTGCCACGGAAACCGAACCGTTTGATATTTTGTGGTGGGCGTGCCGAACGTGTCTTCACGCAAATTCATTTTGATATTGGCATCGAAGGCGAGGCGACCGGATGTTTGCGCGTCTTCGGTCAACAGCGGTCGCGCGTGAGCCAGAGAACTGGCCGTGGCCACGGCGGCCAAAAGAGAAACGAAACGAAAACGCATGTTCAGCCTTCTTGACCTTTGAAATCGTCGGGGTAATCGGTGTTGGCGCAGGCTTCGCACGTTCCGTCGGTATTTTTTGCGGTCATGCCATGTTTGGGACAGGGTTCTATGCCAAGTGCGGTCAGTTGCGCTGCGCGTTGTTTGACCGTTTCGCTGTAGATTTCTCCGTCGCGGGCCGTGTCAACGGCAAATTGATCCAACGTCAGGCCATGAAGCGCGATGCCTTCCCGCAATTCGTCATCGTTCGCGTAAAACTGTTCATCGAACGGTACGCCCCCAGCCACGAAATCGTAACGCCACGCTGTTCCAGTCCATTGCAACCGGTATTGGTTATCCGATCCGACGCGATAAATGTAATGCTGCGATTTGTCGAGCAACATTCCCCATAATTAGCATATCTTCGAGAGAGTGGGTTAAATCGCGAACTTAAGGCGGGTGGGCAACGAAAAGCGGCCGGACAACGCGTCCAAGATTTGGACCAACAGTTCGCTGTACATGATGGGTTTTTCGATGAGTCCTTGCGCGCCGGCTTCTTGTGTATTTTTTAAGCTGTTGGGATCGGCGTAGGCGGTGATGAACAGCACCGGCACATCAACAAACCGGGGGTCTTCGCGCAATTTTCGGCACATAGCGAACCCGTCCATCTTGGGCAGCATAATATCCAGCAGGATCAAATGGGGGATTTGTCTATCCAACACAGTGAGGGCGGTTTCAGCGTCTCGGGCTTCGAGAACTCGGAATCCTTCCCCTTTCAGCGAGAACGTCAAGAAAGAAAGGACGGATTCGTCATCATCAACAACTAAAATAGTTTTTTCATCTTTATTCATGGCCGAGCACTTAAACAAGTCTAGGGGAACTGTCCCATTGCTGCCAGGTGCCGTTCCAAAAACATGGTCGACCCCACACGCCGAGCTGGGCCGTCGTCGAGCACCCGGAAGATTAGTTTGCATCGTCAATACAAGGTGTTTCGGTAATTCATCAAATTAGACCAATGGATCTTCGCACATTTTCTTAAAAATTAACCTGTTTTAAAGGATCTTTTAATCAACTCTATTTAATAATAAGGATATGCGACGCTCGTTCCCCACGGTTATGGCCATAACACTGGCCATTGTTTATTTTTTAAATAACGTGGCGCTGGGTTCGATGGCCGAATCCAATTTTTGGACGCAACGACGTAATGAAATTCGGCAACCGTTGCAGATTCTCAATCAGCTTCCCGCGCTTCATTCGGCGTTGCCGCTTTCGCCCGCATCAAATTTCCTTCCGGAAACAGATTTGAATCGGCCAGCCGGTTTGCGGACCGTGATGGATTCCCTGCCGCAAAATGCCGGCTCGATTCAAGATATTTTTTGCCCCCACCACCCCGCCGGTCCTCCAATTGTTCTTATTCAAGACGTTCATCTGAACACCGAAGCGCAATCCAATATTGCCGTTCTGTTGCAGGCGTTGCTTGAGCGCGTGTCCATCGGATTGATTGGCGTGGAAGGCTCGTTCCAGCCGTTTGATTTTCGACCGTTCCGAAAATATTCCAACAAGCACGTCACAGAATTGGCGGCGCGTTCCTTTCTGGACCAAAATCTTTTGGCAGCGCCATCGTTCGTTGGTATCACGAGCGCCGTTGAGCCGCCTCTTTTTCTCGGTGTGGACGATAAACAACATTACGACGCGAACCTCCAAGCGCTGTATGCCGCGCGCGACAGCCAAAAGCGAACGATGGCGCAACTGCGAATCGCGGTGGATGCGCTGGAAAAAAACAAAAAGAATATTTTCTCCGCCAAACTTTATGAGTTCGATCGTTTGCGGGACGCCTATCACAAAGGAAACGTAGGACTCAGCGCTTATCTTGAACGACTGACCCACGAAAGTCCCGGTACGGAGTTTGATGTCGATGTGCAACGGTTCCTCGCTGCGCGTTCGCTCGAGAAGAAATTGGATTTCGATAAGATCGAAGTCGAACGACGGGCTGTTGTTGAACAGCTGCTGCAAAAACTAAACGAGCGCGAAACGTCCAACTTAATTTCCCAAAGCCTCGCGTACAAAACTGGCGCTCTGCGATTTGGCATGTACTACGAAGCGTTGCGCCGATGGTGCGCTGCCAAGAATATCGATCTGCGCCGCACACCGAATTTCGAAACCTACATCCGTTACGTTCTACTGGCCGACGGCATCAACGCCAATCGCCTTTTCAGCGCGATTAAGAAACTGGAAACGCAAACGATCGAACGGTTGTGCACCTCTACAAGCGAACGGCAGCTCGGCCTCGCCAGCCAACACCTGATGTTGACGGAAAAATTGCTGAATTTTTCGCTCACTCCGGAGGAATGGGAAGAATACGAAAGAGAATTGCCAACGACCAACGCCCGATCGGCAGCTCTTTCGCCGTTCGAAAGATTTTACATCGAAGCCGATATCCGCAGCGCCAAAATGGTGAACAATCTGTTGGCGCGACCGACGCGAGCGCCTATGGCGCTCGCGTTGGTCGTTGGTGGTTTTCATTCTTCGCGCGTGGCAGCGTTGCTGCGCCGTCGGAACATTCCTTACGTCATTGTTTCGCCGAAATTAACCAAGATCGATATGGCCTCCGGCACCGCCTATCTGTCGGTGTTTGCGCGTGACAGAACGCCGCTTGACCGCTTGTTCGCGGGCGAAAAACTTTTCGTTTACCCCAGGCACGTGGCCATCACCGATCCCGAGATGAGCGCGTTGGTGGGCGGGGTGATGGAGCTTGAACAACAGGCCCACAGCGGAAGCGGCCTTGTGCCCGATAAAAATTGGACGCACGACGGGTGCACCTACAACGCTCATCACGAAGACGTTCATGGCAATCGGGATGGTAGCCGAGGTGGAGATGGGCTGCATGTTCTTCACACAACCGTTCGAAAACAGACGCCGTTGCTTTCGCGGTTGAGAAAGCATTTGGGCGATCCACTGAAGGTCCTTGTCATGGCAGCCTCGGGGATATCCTTCTTAGCGAGCGGTGGTAGCGTGCAGGCTCAAACTCCTGCTGGGGCTGGCCGGCTCGCAACCCAATTGCCGCCAGCAAGAATCACACAGGACCAGGGAGACCAAGATGAAGCAAGTGTCCCTCTCCTGGATGATGGAGCGAGTTGGAAGAAAGTCCGTGGCTTCTTGGAAGAAAATAAATTCGATGAAGCCGAGAGTTACGCGCAGCAAGTGACTGATTTTTACGAACGAACAAACATGATCGAAACGATTGTGGAGGCATGGCGCAACGTTCAGCCACGATCCCCCGCTGAAATTGCCGAGCGCATCACCACGGCGGCCAAAGGGGATCTGATTTTGCAAACGCGGCTATTTTTGAACGCCAATATGATCGCCGAAGCGCACGAGGTCGCCAAAAAGATTCATACCACCTCTATTGGGTCGGTTTTGGCTGAAGTGGCCCGTCGCCAAAAGAAAAACGGCGATCTTCGCGGACATCAACAAACGGTGCAAGAGATCCTCCGTGTGAGCGTCGCATCTCCCAGTGACCGTTATGAGTATTTGGCGCGGGCGGGCGCGCCAGAAATCGCTTACGAAGCCATCCGCAAACTTCCTGATAACGAATGGCGACTCGGCGTTGTTCGGTTGGTGGCCGGATGGCGCGATTATCGTTCCGATCTGAATTTGGATTGGTTGCGTGATCGACCTGCACGAAAACTCAACATTTTTGTGATGTCTGAAGCGGCGCATAATCTTTTCTATCGCGCGCCCGTTCTGGAAAACAAAGCTCTCGGACGCGGCTATCTCGATCAGGCTCAGCTCGAATTGATGCTCATTGCCGATCCGCTGGATCGTGCGCAGGCGGCCTCTGACCTCATCATCAAACTGAGACTTTACGAGATGGACAATCGAGCGCTTGAAACGTTGGAGAGCACGGTCGCTGCGGTGAAAACAGCGCTATTGCACGGCGGCGACAAAGGCAAGATCGCGCTCTATGAACTGGCCTCGCAATACGAGCAACTCAATCAAGATGAAAAAAGCCGCGAGCTTCGAAATGAGATTTATCCGCGTCCGCAGGCTTACGGACGATCAACGCGATCGCAGGATGCGCCGTCGGTTGATACGCACAGCGACTCGAACACCGTTGATGGCAGTTCTCATCTTGCGATTTTGTTTTGGCTGTCCCTCAAAATTTTCTCTTGGTTTGTTATGCCGTTCATGATCGTGGTCGCGTTTATAACACGATACGGTTCTCGCGTGATAATTGAGTTCTGCACGTTTGTGCTGATTCCTCTCACATCCTCGAGTCCTCAATGGGCCCTTGCTTGGTTTGACAAAGACGATTGGGAGCGATTGGCGAAGCGATTCCCCAACAAGGCCGGCCCCATGATCAAAAAATATTTGGAAGAAAAGAATATCACAAACGACAAAAAGATTGATCTGCTTTACGCGTTATCGTTTGTGCATTACCCCGACGTGCTGCCGGTGTTGCAGTCTCTGTGGATTTCTTTCCCGGAGCTCGTCAATTACGCCTTAAAGGCCCAGGGCGAACGATCGGTGAATGTCTGCCTGCATCTATTGAAAGAGCGCTATCAAAGACCATCGCATGGTTTGGAAAATCTCACACTGGACTTGATGCAAAAATACCCAAGTGCGGTATCAGCTGAAACGGTCGATACCCTGGTGCGCTGCAGCGACAGTAACCTCAGAACGAAAATTCCCGAGTTTCTTATCGATTATTTCAAATCGCATCCGAACGCAGTCAGTCCTGCGTACGTGCAGTTGTTCATCGATTGGAACGACCATGGTCTTTTGAGCCATCGGTTGGCGCCTGTGATTTTAACGATGACGCAGGTCGCGCCGGCTTTAATGCGGGATCCCAATATTCGCGACCGCATCATCGAGAGGATTGCCCATCAACATCAGTCGCGTCCGTATTCCTGGATGTTCTGGTATTACACGAACGCGATTGCTTCCGATTTTACATACGAGCTTGACAAGCCCGCGGCCGAGCAATCGCAGGACTTGGCCCTCATAGGGGCGAACCTCGGGTGGTATTTGGGCGACGGACGTTTGGAACGGTTGTGGGCGCGGAAAACCATGCGCCGGCTGTTGTTTGGACCGTCGGGTCTTTTTCAGCGAACCCGAGATCTGCGTGTCAATCCGGGCCACAACGTCTGTGAAAAACTTCTCACCTACGTCGATGGCCTTTTTGCGCGTATTCCCCGTTCTTCCGAAGCCATTCCCCAACGCTCCCAAGAAATAAAAGACGAATTAAAAAATCTTAAAGATCTTGTGCGCATTGGACGTAACGACAGCGGCGATTTGCTGACAGCCGTGGTTGCAGGCGAGATACGCTATCCCACGCTTCGCCTTATTTTGGACACAGCGAGCAAGCCTCCTGAGCTTGTGCGTGTTATTGAGGTCATGAGCGAGGCGAACACGCCGGCGAAGATAGCTGCGCGAGAACGGTATTTGGCGCCACGACTGGCGTGGCTAAAACAGAATTTCGAGTCCGAATGGCTCGTGTATTTGGAAGGAGCGGCAGAACTCATTTACTCCGGATCCCTCGTGCCATCCGACGTTGACCAACTTTACGATGATCTGCTTTTGTATCACGAGAATTTTTCGGGATTTTATCTCAACGTATTCCGCTATTTTCAAGATCACAAGACCGAAGCCGCGCAGATTCGGGCTGATATTGCTGAAAATATTAAGGGGCTCGCCTGGAATCATGGCAAGTCACTGGGCGAGGCGTTCCGAAAAAAATACGAGGTGACCGGCCGTCAGCAAGCGCAATTCTGGGCCGCTTACATGCCCTATCGTGGTGGAATCAAAGAAGTGATCAATCAGGCTGACAATCTCAATCAGTCGGTGTCGGTTCGTCAGCGCAAACAAAAAGCGGAGGTTGATCCGGTGTTTCGAGATCAGGTGCTGATCAGCCGATTCCCCAAACAGGTGCTGGCGCTAAAAGTCGATTCGACGCTTGATACTTCGTGGATGGAAACATGGAATAACGCCTGTTTGAGAACTGAAAACTCCCGCACGGATTCTCTCGAACAGATGATCGATGGTTTTTTGCGCACCGGCGAGTGGCCGTCGGACCAACAGATCTTACGATCCATGGTGGCCTATTTATCGAGAACGGATAGTTTTTCCCCCTTTGTTGCCTCGGTTCGAGAACGCCTTGAACAATCCGATTTGTCTCCGGCCGCCTACGTCGCGTTGATTGGAGACATTCAAACACTGGTACAGGAGTGGAAAATAGTTCATTCCCCTGTCATTAAAGAAAAATCCAAAGAGCTCGCTGCGAAAGCCGCGGCGGACGGCCAACTGCTTATCGGACAACACGTGACGCAGATGCGAACGTCAAAAAGAAATCGCGACGTGCTTCGACGTATTGCCGGCGATGTTGTCTCGGGTAAGTTGAACTACGACGACATCACAACCCGGTTGCTCAATGAACTTGACCTCAAAAAAATCGATAAACAAGATCTCCTCAACGGCGCGATTCCTTTTTGGGCCGCGTTTTGCGGAGACGCTTCCCGTCTGGATGGAGAGAGATTGACCGGATTGATTAAGGCCGTGACGATAGCGCTGAGAACCGTGTCACGCGAAAATCCACCCGAAGGCCAAATCGTTAACAATTCGGTGCCCGACCAGGTGATGGCCAAACTCGACTCGATTGCCGCAAGCAGTCTTCGGGACCTCCGTGCTGAAACCGACAAATTCGAAATGCGTGTCAGCGACACCGAATTTTCTTCGATTATCGCGGGTCTCTACGATAGCGCTTTTTATTTCACCGCCTGTTTTGCAACCGGTTTGTGCACGCGGTTGGACCGGGCTCGCGCCATTCGAGAAGACGACGCCTATCCCATGGAATTGTCAATCCAGATTCCAGGGATTCATCACGGTGGCAAGGTGTTGGGGTCGGGCCTCGTGCAATTGTTGAAATGGCGTTGGTTGGTCGATAACGACGAGGCGCCGCTCCCGGGCTATGACGATAGACACACACGGCAAGGGTGGAGAATATTGGCGGTGCCGTCTATCAATATGCTGGACAGCATCGTTGACCACGACATTGGAAAACGTTTGGGCACGCAAGTAACGTTGGAATACGCGCAACGCATCGCGGCCGAGACCGGCATTCCGGCTGTGACCGCGGCTTCCTCCTGGGTCCGACATCAAAATCCAGACGGACCCGAAGCCAAGCTCACACAAGAATACATTCAAAAAGGCTGGCTCAAGCCGGCGCGATTGGATCGAGCCGTCCGTGTGGGTTTTGATCGACACACCGAAAATTCTTATTCGGATGTTTACATCATTGATATTCCCGAAGATCAAATGGTGACGCGGCGATGGAAGCTCCAGAGCATGACAACGTTGCTGGAAGGCGATGAAGAAATGCCGGCCGTTGCCAATGATGAGACGTCTGTTATGCGCCTGCCGATCACAAATTTCGAGCAAGCGGTGCGGAAAATCCGTCCCGTTTATAATTTGTGGCATGAGCTGAAAACCGTGACCACGGAATTTCTGTTCTACCAGCTGCTGCCGTGGCTGTCGGCCTACCTTTATCCAGAGTTATTACACGATGTCTGGGGAGTGGGACTTGTGTGGGTTGTTGCGGTCGTGATCGCCGCCGCGTTCGTGATGGCGCATCCGGAGGAGGATAAAACGCGCCAATTCTTATTGTTCGTCGTTGGTATCTCGCTGCAAACCACCTTCTTGTGGCCGGGCGTGTTGCCGCGCATGGGCGCGTGGAGCGCGCCATTGCCGATCGGCCTGCATTTGGTTTACGATCATTTGATCTGGACGCTGCGCTGGTTGTCGCGCCGAGCGTTCTTCCAAAGAAAAACGCCGTGGCTCGAAGATGTCGCCTATTGGCTTCCGCTGGCGAATATTTCGCATCCCGCTGTGTCTGTATCTCTGACATCGAAACAGCAAACGGCGCGCTGGTTCGCCGGTGTCCTCACGGCGTTGTCAAAGCGACGATTTTCCGACGTTCTTTCAGAATCGGACGAAACGGGCTTGATTCGTCTCGACGACATCGTTGGCGCTCGTTCCAAACAACCCGCCTGCTCCTTAGCGGACTTGCATGAATGGGCTTTCGATGCGGAGTTTCTGTCTTTCGTGCAAGCCAATCTTCCGGCCGATTTTCATTTGGACGTGAAAGAGTCTGAGCTGATCCTCGCGATTTTCACGGCGACAGGTCTGCCGGATGACGCCGCCACCGCCTTCATGAACCTGCTGACCAAACGCCATACCGTGGTTTTGTTCGACGACACCGTCACTCAAGATCAGCTTGATGCGTCTATTTCTGCCGCACACTGGGGTAACAAATCGGTGCGATTCGTTGTGTCCCCAAATCTGGAAGAAAAATTGGACCGCATGCTTACGCAAACGCGCCGCCGCACACGCAACAAGCTTCCCCCGTTCGAAAAAATAGTGAACGGTTCGTTCTACAGAACAAAAGACGGCCGCTTGATTTTCGACGGCCCTTCGTTCGAAAAACAATCCGCGTTGTCCCTCAACGACATCGCACTGCTGCACTCGGCTTTTATCGATATCGATACCGGCGGTGCCCATCCGCTGCAAATTCAGCTCGACGACCTCGTCCCGATTCTACGCTACCGGAATTTCGATACGTTGATTAGAGATATCGCGCAGGCGCTGCTGACGGCGGCGTAGATACGAGCCCCTTACCAATGCAGTCCGGTAAAAACGGACCAGTGCAGTCCTCCCAAATCCATTGTTCCTGGAATATCCTCGACCGTCGCGTCGGCGGTGGAATAAGAACCGGCGATACCCACATTCCAATGGTGGAAGAACGTGCTCGATGCGCCCGCTTCAAACCAGAAACCCGTTTTCTCGGCCTCGATGGTGGCGGAGCCCAAATGACCTCCGCTACGCGCATCGATCACATCCACATCAGTAGTCAGGGATATTCGAGCCGCGCCCAAACCCACAAAAGGTGTGAACCTCGGCGTTTGCGCCCAATACTTTCGGAGACCGAATCGGAGCTCTTCTGTTTTATCGGTTCCCGAAATTTTGGTGGGGCCGAACGAAAATGTGGGCCCATCGATCGTGTTCGACTTTTCGGATGAGGAATATCCAACAATCATATTGACCCACCAGTTTTCCGGGCGCAAATCGATGCTGCCACTCCATTCCGGCTGCACCTGGGTCCCGTCCTCTTTGAAATTGCTGTCCGAAAGATATTTCTTCCCTAGGTACAGATTCAAATTCCCTGTCCATGGCATGTCCGCGGGACCGGCACTCGAATAGGATCGATTGGAGCCGGATTCCCCCTCTTTGGGATCGTACCACTCCGCTGCCACGGCAGAGAGGGTTTTTCCGACGAGAATGAACAACGCCAACACAATTTTTATTTTCATAGCGCAATGAGACTAGCATGGGCGCGTGATGGCGAATGTAAAACCTTTGTAAAGCAATGTAAGGAAAATTCGACCGTGCCTTCAACGACCAAGGGTCACGGTGGTGTTGATGGCGCCGGAATGGCACGTTGTTCCAGACACGGTATTTCCAAGACCCGTGATCGTGACGGTCATGCTATTGCCTGACACAGACCCGGCCGCGGTAAATTTATTGGCGCAACCGGTTCCTTCATCGAGCGTCATGGTGAACGAGGCTCCCGAAACCGAACCGCCATTTATCTTCCCGGTAAAGCCGCTGCTTTCTCCGAAAAAAAGTCCGGCCAATCCCTTGTCACCGGTTTCGATATGGAAATGAAAGTATTCTGTAACCCCCGCCACGTTCACAAAGCCGGACCAAAGCCCCAAAACCGGAATGGATGCGCCGGGGTTGTCACCGCCGTCTTGCCCGGTCAGCTTTTTCCATTGTGTGCAACTCGTGAGCACCGTCACAATCAAAACAAAGCCAACGAAGCGGCCTAGCAAAGTAGGAATGCTCATAATGCGCCAATCACTTTATAAGTCCCCGTTTCTTCAGGTCTTCATGTTCCTTTTGTTGCCGTATGCCTTCGTTGTATTCGGCCACAACTTGCTCAAGCGCACCATCCACCGATGACAATAACTGATTTTTAAGGTCGTCAGCGTTTGAAGCGTAAAAGAAATCGGTGTTTTCCCAAATGAGATGTTTCGTCTGGTGATCCGGCCGATCACATGTGATGGGCTTATCGATATAGACGCGCACGTGATAATACCCCACAAAATTCAGCGCGTCAGAGCCTGCTGTCTTTCCATCGAGAACAATACTAATAACACCCTTGGTATTCCATTTTGGCTCTTCCACAATCTTAATTTTGTTGGTTTTAAGATATGCGGTCGCTTTTTTATCTACTTCATTAAAATCAAGTACTTTAGCGGCCTCTCCGGTTGCATAGCCGGCAATGGTGTATCGTGAGCCTGCTGCGAACTCCCCAAAAAGGCCACTCGGGTGGTATGTACTCTCTGCTGATAAATGTCCGCACAGAAAAAATAAAATCAAATTACAAGTAATAGAGCGTTTAACGTTCATGGTGCCCAAATTCCTTGAGGCATTTGTACTCCTCCTTGTATGCCCACATACCTTACAAAGTCATTCGAATTGCGAATTGTCGGAAGAACATAATAGTTAGCTCGATAAGTACTCGCGGCATCAGAAATAAATTGCCAATTTCCTTTTTGCACCGCGCCCCATTCATAGCCAGAGGCAAAACGGTTATCTTTTGAAAAATCTTGACCCGAAGCATATCGATCAGTACGCGCCTTAAATCCTCCGAGGCCCATCAGTTCATACGTTTCTCCGGTGTCTGCATTTCGTATGGCCATGTGTTTGGCGCCGGTCATTCCCAATCCGCCGCGCAGATCTCGGTATCCGATCTGAATATTATCATCCATGTCTCTTCCTTGCGCTTTTAACTTCTGTATTTGTTGCATTCGCGCGTATTCTTGAAAAGCTCCTTGGATGCCCGAACTCACTGCTCCCATCTGAGCTCCGGCGATTGCACCATTCCTAAAAGACCCTCCAAACATTGTCGAAGCCACTCCCCCACCGACCGCGCCAGCCGCCGCGCCCATCAAAATATCAGTCATAGGTCCCGCGGAACCGGCGCTTGAGAATCCACCACCGATAGCTGCAGACATGCCGCCCACGGCAAACCCGAGCGAGACATCTCCTCCTTGGATCTCCGCGTTTGCACCGCCATACAGGGCGCTGCCGAGTACGGCATAGCCAAATCCAAAATAGCCAAATCCGCCGGTGACCGCGCCGGCCGTAGCGCCTTGAATAGCCGACTGCCAAACCTGGCTTGAATTGGCTCCGTTGACAGCCGCGACGGAGGCGCTGGTCGCGGCGGCTATGATGATCGCCTTGATAACGAAAGCCGCAAAAACAGCGAAATGTCCACTTGGATCCACAAGATTGGTGGGCTGATTGCGAGCATACGCGTAACGGTTGAACGATTGCGGATCCATTGAACTCTGTACAAACGAATCGGGTGAAGCAAACCGTCCCAGCAGCGGATCGTAGTAGCGGGCGTTGTAGAAGTACAAGTTGCTTTCGGCGTCTTCTTCTTGGCCGGTGTATTTGTTGCGGATGAAGGAGGTGCCGGTGACTTCGAAGGTTTCGCCGAACGGTTTGTAGCTGATTGACTGGATCATCGTGCCGCTGCTGCTGGTGACCAAAGAGGTGCTGCCCAAATGATCGGTATGGTAATAGTGGAGTTGGCTCTCGCTTCCTTTTTGCATCACATCCACGATAAGCTGCCCATCTGCGTACACATGTTTCACGATGCTGCCATCGGGCCGCACTTCGCAGAGCTTTCCGATATAAACCGTGGTGCCTTCCGGGGAAATTTTTTTGACCCGGTTTCCGTCCCCGTCGTAGACGAATTGAGAATGGTTACTCAACGTTTGGGGCGTTGCGCCTTTTTTAATGGCCGCGAGCCGGCCTTGCGCGTCGTATTGATACGACCAGGCTGCGATCGGTGTTGTTTTCGAGGTCATGTTTCCGTTGGCATCGTACGCGTATTGCCCCACGGCGCTTAAGGAGAAGTAGGACTTGGAAATTTCCGCGGGCGTCCAAACACGATTGTGAACGCGCGGTTCGTCCAAGACGCCGTTGTAAAATGTATTTCCCACCAGACGGTTATTGTTATCCAAGGATGAGCCCAGTGTGACCGGGTTTGCATTGGGTACGGCTTCGCCGTTGTACGTCACCGACGATTCTTGCTGCGCATTGATATAAAGTTTCCACGCGGCTCCATCGTAGGTGGCACAAACAAAACTCCATTGATTCAGCGGCAACGATGCCCCAGAGGTGGCCAGCACCGACCCGCCGGGCTCGCCCAATTCCGAGACCACCTTCCCGGCGGTGTTGAGCACCAACCGAAAACCGTTTGTCGCGGATCCGACCGCGGCACTGGAGGTTTTGGATAACAACGTGGCATAGCCGTCGGACGGATAGCAGGTGGGTTTGACCCAGATCATCGTAGTGAACGCCGCGGTGTTGATGGATAAATTTCGGCTCGGAATCACAAAAATATCCGAGACCCCATTAAACGCGAGGGCTTTCTCATTAACACCGTCGACAAAACTCGGCCCGATGACACCGGTCGCGGACGACGTCGAGGGTAACAGCCATTGAGAAGCGGGATGCGCGTGCTGGTCCGCGCTATCATGCAACGACGAATAACCGGTCCATTGAGATGTCGCGCCGCTGGTGAGCGCTCCGCGGCTCGCATACACATCGCTCATGAGGCCGAACGTGTAGGCGCCCACGGTGGGCCCCGAAGGAAATCCTGTCGTGAGCGTCGAGCGCGGCGCGCGCAACTGGGAGAAGGTCAATGATGTGATGTCTGTCGCCAGTAAGAATTGCAAACCTTGTTGGTTCTGCGTCAGGGGTTGGTACAGATACGATAACGGGCTGGTTTTGTATCCGGCGCTGGACACATACAGATTAAACACGCTGCCGGCGCCGCCGACCAATCCCCGGATCTCGAACTGCCCGAGCGTACTCGAATCCGTGGAGGTTTTCACGCTCTGCTCAAACGGACCGTTCAACACAATCGGCATATTCGCCGCCTGTGCGCTCGGCAAGAACACGCCGCCTTTGATGGAATAGATCGGTTCGGTTGGGTCGAGATTCCAGGTCAGCACCGTGGAGCTGTCTTGCGCCAACAAACCCGAACGTTTTGTTTCGGTGACCGCGTACGGATGATTGGTATCCCCGTAGGTGTACGTCATGTCGCCTTTGGTTTGCAGATTTCCCAGCGCGTCGTACGTGTAGCTCTCCGTGCCGTACCCCCCTTGCGCTTGCAGCAATCGATAAAGTCGGTCGTACGAGAAATTTTGCGTGTTGGCCGTGTTTACCTGATCGGCAATTTGTTGCGCATTGCCCACCGAATCGAATTGATAGGCGAGATTGCGCAGCGGTTGCGCCGAGCCCGTCGTCCACGAATCGGTTTTCAATGTGGCCAAGGTTTGTTTGAACGGATCGAACGTGAGGTATGTGCGCGTGGTGTTGTTGGCCTGATCCAATTCCAGCGGCCGGCCGAGCGCGTCATACGATGGGTAAGCGGCATAAATAGATGTCGCATCGGCGTTGGTGACGCGCGCGAGTTGGCCGCCGCTGTTGTATTCGTATTTGATAACGGCGCCGCCGGGGTACGTGATCTGCGTTTGTCGATTTAGCGCGTCGTAACCGAACTCCGTTGTGTAGACGTGGCCCACTTGTTTGGTTTGACGACGGACACGGCCCAGCCGATCGTGATAAAAACCGGCGAGCCCCGAGGGATCTTGCATCGTGGTCAGTTTTCCCTTTGAATAGGGACGATTCGTGGCGTCGTATTCATCGTAAGTGTACGTGACCAGGGGCGTCCCCCCCACTTGACCCGTTTGGCCGGACGGGTCGGCGGTTAATGTTTTCGATGTAAGGCGGTTCAGCGCATCGTATTGCAACGTCAACGTGACTCCGCGCGCATCGGTCTGACTCGTGAGATTGCCGTTGCGATCGTATCCGTACGTCCACAGACCGGTGTTCGGATCTTGCATGGACAATTTGCGACCCAAACTGTCGTACGTGAACGAGGTGATTTTTCCCTGAGAGTCCGTCAGCTGGATTAGATTGCCGAGCAGATCGTATTGATACCGTGTGGGCGCGGCAATGGTCGGTTCCCATCGATTGATCACGCGGCCGTAGGCGTTGAGCTCGGAACTTTGCGTGTTGCCAATGGCATCGGTCACCCAGGTGATTCGTCCTTGATAAAGCGTGGTGGTGAAACTGCCATCGGGACGTGTGGTTCGGACCGAACGCCCCAACGGATCGTAAAGCGTTTCCGTCCAAAGCGGCGATCGCGCGTCGGTGTTGAAGCGCGGCACCGATGTTTTTTCGGCCAAACCCCGATTATTAAAAATGGTCTCGGCAATGATGACTTTTCCGCCGTCGGCGGGCATTTCCGATTTGGTGGTGCGGCCCAACCCATCGTAGTAGGTTTTCGTGGTAAGAACCGGTGACTGTCCGTTTTGGACGCGGACGCTCTTCTCTATATATTGCGACGACGGAGTGCCCAGAAGTTCGGTGTGATAATCGTACAGCGTCGACGGCAGCGCGTCCGTGTCCAGCGGGCCAATCTCCTTGATGAGACGGCCCAGAGGATCGTAGGCGTAGGTGGTGACTTGACCATTGATGTTGGTGTCCGAGAGAACATTGCCCGTGCGCGCGTCATAGGTGCTCGTGACCGTGTGACCCAACGCATTGCGGACCGTGGCCGGAAATCCACTCCCGTTGTAGGTGGTGTCGATTCGGTTGCCATTGGCATCCACAACGGCCGTGGCGTATCCAGGGAAGCGGGGGTCGGCGTACTCGGTTTTTGTAACCGCCCAATCCGACGTTGGCAAATTAATGAACCGTTGCACCTCCGTCACATTGCCACTGGTAACGGCTCCATCGACGGTGAAGCCATCGTAGCGGTAATATGTGTCCGCCAGCAGCACGCCGGCGTTATTTTTTATCGCGCTGCGACTTGGAAAGGACAATAGGTTTGCTGTGAGATTGGATGCGTACTCGATGAGTTCGGTTCGCTCGTCGCTGGCCCCAGGTTGGGACGCCGACATGACAAGATTTCCGTACAGCGGGCTTCCCACCGTTTCGTTGTAATAAAAATTTTTCTGCGCACTCGCGGGACTTGATCCATCGTACAGAGTCGTTTTTGTGGAGGACGCGCGCACGAAGTAAACGTTGTACCCGGGAAAAGGCTGCGACTTGTCCCATGTTGTTTCTTGAGCGGTCAGCAACGCGCCAGCGGGGGAGTAGGTTTCGGATTTGTAAACACGCCCTTTGAAGCACGCGAACGGCGCAACCGCGCCGATGGCATCTTTATTTTGATGGTAATAGGTTTTGCTCAAACTTTCATAGGTGGGCGGAGATGGATTGATACCGACGGAGGTTTCAACCCCGAACTTCGAGGTGACTTTTCCAAACCCCAGGAACTCACGCTGGACCGAATCGTACAGCCCCTGATCGTATTCGTAGGTGGTCACTATTTTCTTGCCAATCCCCGGCTGTTTTTCGATGGCGGTGAGAATCGGAATCGGAAACGGAATTTGATGTGTTCCGGGTTGTTTCAGCGTCACGTCGTACGTCGCCACCGTCTTTCCGCCCAACGGGTTGTCCACTTCGTAGACAAATTGCGGCCGGGCGGCGCTGGCCCAAAGATTGCTCGTGGTCACTCCCGATTTTGCGTTGGATTGCACGAGATCCGGCTGGCCGTCGTCGTTCATATCCAGAGCGAGTACACCCGTGCTGTAATAATTGAATTGGTCCGCAGCACTTAAGACAATGAAGGGAAACGAAATGGGATAATCCTTGGATAATTTCCAACCACTACCCGTATTTAAAAGCACGCTAGAACCCAGCGCTGGAATGGGATGAATCGAAACGCAGCCGCATGGTTCATTTGATATCGATTCCACCCAGTCCAACAAACCATCTCCGTTCACGTCGATAAATTGCACGCCCCGGTCACGTGCATTTCCCCAGTTCGCGCCCATTACCGCCAAACGCTCCGGAGCCACCCATGTGGATTGAACCCATCCCGCCCCGTTGTTGAGATAAATTTTGTTGGCGCTGATGTCGGGGCTTCTGCCGCTCACATCTTTTAAACTGTCGACGATATCCGGCAAACCGTCGCCGTTGAGATCGACGAAGCGAACACCGAGCGTCATGGAAGCCGAATACATCAAGCAAACAGGAGGCGCCCAGGCGTCATTTCGATCCCAGCCATGTCCATTGTTGATCCACGCTCGTTTGGTCTCGGCCGAGTTGGTGGACAAAAGACCCTGCACGATATCGGCGAGCCCGTCCCCATTCACATCCAAAATCTCGATGCCTTGATCCGGATATCCGGGCGTGACCGCCAGATCGATTTGGCTGGGCAAAATCCATGCGTTGCCCAGCGTCGCGTCCCAGCCCGCGCCGTTGTTAATCCACACCTTGTTGCCAAACCGACTGAATTTGTCTGCAATGACGATATCCGGCAAACCGTCGCCGTTTACATCCACCATTCTGGCGCCAGATCGGGAGCCGACGTTTTCGGTGTCTTTGTTACCAATGTAAATCGAGGCAAACAACACCGGCGGACGCCACGTGGCGCTGACATTCACCCATCCGCTTGGCGTATTCAGATACGCCAATTGATCAACAAACGTGATGTGACTGGCGTTCGACTGTTCTTTTCCGACCAACATATCGACACGACCATCCCCATTGAAATCAACGAAACGGACGCCGTTGTCGATCGAACGGAGGTTGTCGCCGCCGGTGATAAGAACGCTGGGATACGGAAGCGGCGGCATTCCGGCCACGTTCCAGCCCGATCCGGTTGCTTGATACTTCAAGTTCGTCGAAGGCAGCGTCAAACTCTTGGTGCCATCAAAGCCGGCGATTTGAACGCCGGTGAGCTCCGAGCGCACGCGTCGGGAGGACATGGTGTAGGTCAATGCATAGGTTTTCACATTCGTCCAACCGGCGTTGCTGTGGAAATACGTTTCAATTTGAGCGAGGCGTTTCGCGGTGACCTGCAAAATTCCGGAGCGGTAATTCTGATTCAGATCGGGCCGGTCCTGCAGCGTAAAATTAACGGCTCGGCTCGGATCGCCCACACCGCCCGTGTAAAGAATTTGCCGTGGATAGAGTTGGTATTGATCGGAGGTGTAGGAGATCGTCATGTTATACCCATTTCGATCCACGACTTTGTCCAACGCCCACATATAGACACCGGGCGCTCCGGTGACGCGCGAGTCGGTGGTACTTCCAAAGAAATACTGTGTGCCGGATTTGTCCCACACGGTCCACTGCGTCGCGTCTGCTGTTCGAGCGAACTTCATTAACGCATCATCAATTTTTGCGCGGTAAGTCAGATTTCCATTTTCGGTTCCCACGTAAACCAATTCGCTGGTCGCGCCTTTTAGCGTGATGGTAAAAATGTCGCTGTCGTCGTACTTGGGTCGGCCGTTTTTTGTGGACCGTTGGATCGAGCCCAGGGACAAATCCCAGCCCATGCCCACCCACGAATTGCTTTGGTTGGAGTTGTATTGCAACGCCAGCTGCGGTTGCATGCCATTGAGACCGGGCACAACGTCGATCGGGATGCTGTAAAGAAACGAACCCGTGAACAAAAAGTTATCGGCCGACCCCGACGGCGCCGGCGCTCCCGAGCTGGCACTTTTAACATTGGTGTCGGGCGCTTTGGGCGCTACGTTTTCGGCGCGACAGAGACCTGTCCCGAAGAATAAAACGAAGGTCAACGCGGCGCTATTCGCATCGCGTTTGAAGTCGTTCTTGCTCCATCGAAATAAGTTTTTCCAAATATTCATTGATGTCGTCGTAACCCAGAGTGGGGTCGCTGTCAGACATCAAATGAAAGTAAATTCGTGGGGAGCTCAATGTAAAACTTGTGTAAAGTTGTGTAAAGCGGAAGAGAGAGGTGAGGCCAGTGGTGAACCTGTCGCTTATTATGATCATCGCTCAGCACTTATTCTTATATAGGTCTCAGGCCAGCCGCCACTTCAGGCACATCTTTGGGATCTACAAATCCAAGTTCGGCCAATTTTTTTGAACAAATATCCGCCATTTCCAAATATTTTTTGGCATCTCTTTCACTGGATCGGCGGGCCATTAACTTGTTTGCATTGGCCAAATTCATCCAAGCGCCGACCAGTTTTGGATTGAACTGGATAGCCAATTCCAAGTAAGCGACGGCTTTCTGTAATTGGCCCAGTTCGCCGAACTGAATTCCGTTAATGGCCACCAGATCCCCGAGTGATTCGTGATAACTTAATGTGCGCATATACGCACCGCTTTTCCGGCCGATTTCGCTGACCCGAAAATCGCGTGCGTAAATGTCATCGCGTACGTAACCCCCATTACTGGTCGTTTCAATATTCTGTTCTTTGAGACGAGGATCGACATAGCGAACGAAGCTGTGGTCCGGCACACTCACCGCATAGATCGGCCAACCCAAACGTTGTCCGACCGCCATGTAGAGAAAAGGCATCGTGAAGCAATTTCCTTGTTTCGTATCCAAGACATTGTTAAGGAAATATTTTTGTGGTTGGCGTGCATCAATCATATCCCGTGTCCCTGTAAATTTTTCATGAAGTAACAACACAGTGTTCAAACATCGAATGCGCTGATCGGGATCGATTGTTTCTTTTGCCAGTCGACGCACCTGATCCGCCAAATCATCGATCCGCGCCGAATAAAGCGCGACATCCAGATTCGGACAAATTTCTTTCGCTAGGGTAAGTGCGACCATGCCAACATCGATTTTACTTTCGGGTTGAAAAAGTAGGTTTTCAACGAAGGCCGAACGTTGGGAAGGTTGAGAGGTTGGAAGGTGGCGGTTGTGCGTACCGCTTAGGGTCGACGACGTTTTTTCTCGGTTAACAACCGTATATCCGATCATGGCCGTCAGTAACAGGCACACACAAACAGCGATGAGAAGATAACGGATGACCATAACTGGCGAAAAGCATAACAACCGAATATAAATTCAACGTAAAGCCAGTGACAAATCTTTGTAAATCTTCACTTTCGTATCGGCAACACAACAAAAAACGCGCTTCTTTTCCCACGCTTTCTAATTCGGCCAGATTCGGCCGCCGTCGACATGCACACACGCTCGGTGATAGCAAGGCCGAATCTCCTTTTGGGAATTTCAAAAAGAAAAATTAAGAATCGGCGAAAAGGAAAATGGGAGCGTTTTGTGTACGCGGATATAATTGATAACACCAATTTGGAGGCCATGTAGTGATTCAGCTAGATTAATGATTCCGATCTGAAATCCTTTGGGTTCTGCCCGTGTGTAATTAATGACTCCAACTTGAAATAGATAGTGTTTTCTATCCTGTTGATCTTGATCACTTGATGGATTCGACAGAGCCCCCGATTTATCGGTGAGATCTATATTTACAATTCCAAGTTGAGCGCCAGACTGAATATCGCCCATATTCCAAGCGCCAATTTGCGCTCCTCTCGTCTCTGTCGCCACGTTCATTGCGCCTATTTGGGCTCCCCGAAGCGAATTGAAAGCCCAATTTCCAATTAGATTCGCCTGTATTCCGTCGACTTGGCCGGATATATCAACGCCACCAAGGCTCACTCCATTCAGTTTGGATGTTCCACCAATAAAGTCCAGCTGGACGCCCTTTACCTTGGTCGATTCCAAATATAGGCCACAATCAATCCCATTAATATTGTCGTCAGACGTTGACGCGATTCCTAATCGTAGTCCGTTGATGTTTTGTTTCTGAGGGAACTCGAATTTCTTAGGAATTAACGACAACTTGAAAGGCGTCCAATCCTCATTGTCCGCCGCGCTCGATGTTTGTGCAAAGCTAGAAGGTGCATAAAAATATAAAGCAACCATCATTAATAAAAATTTGGATTTTCTGAAAATAACTTCGAAACTCATTGGAAATGCCAATCCAGCGCAATGCCGGGAGTTCCCGCATTCATGGTTAACATCATTTCAACATTCGATGCAGAGTCGTTCTTCGCGCCTCGCTTAAAATGGGCGCCAGCAAGGATAGTGAGTCCAATGATTTGCCATCCCAACATGTTACGGCCGAATACTGTGGCATTTGACAAATTGCCGTATTTTGGTGGGCCGGCCATGTCGTAAATGCAAAGTGCCCCGAACTCTGCGCCTGCTAAAGCAGCTGTCGCATGAATTTTTTTATCGCGCGAGATACTCACGATAGTTATACCGGTGCCGGTCGTCAGGCCAGCTATACCAAAGCCCTCCGGATCCCACACCGCCAGTCCTGACCCGATCGTGGCGACACCTTCAAAAAGAGCAAACAATCCCAGTGTGTCGACTTGGCTGGCGGGTTCGTTCACCTCAGCCCCTACCAGACCTTTCATGAAAAATATGACAATTGAAAACAGGCAAAGAAATTGCTTCAAATTCGTACCCGGCTCTTTGTCATCTATCAAATAGGATATTGGTGATAGAATTGATTGGCATAGATAACGGCGATGACATTTCCGCTCCGGCAATTGCACTGTAGGTGTTCCCATAATTCGAATACACGCCAGCAATTCCAATATCCACATTGACCAAATTAACGAAGTCGGCATTGTTGGAGATTTGCCAGGAATAAGTCCCGAATCCTCTTTCCTTCGAGAATTCTCCTTGCAACTGTAAGTTTCTAATTGAAAGAGTGCCCTCACCAAATTTATCAATGCCATACGTAGCGCCCAATATCGCCGTGTTTACGGCAAATCCTCTTACGGCTCCTCTCAGTGTGCCGTTTAACATATTGCGTAATGATCCATTACCACCTGCATACGCCTGTATAAATCCGGCTCCAGCCTGCTCAATGGCACCTCTCAAGACGAACTGCCTTGCTACGGTGAGGCCTGCGTGGGAGCCCCACGCTTCTGCAGCAGCCTCGCCACTCGGGTTGGTAAACACAGGACTTTGAACTATTCCGATTTGTTGTCCCAGATATCCTGTTCCAGCGCCAACAGCGCCGCCAACGACGACACCATTGAGAACACTGCCGTTGGATTGATAGGCGCTGTATCCTCCAATCAATTCACCGGACATTGCACCCGACCAAGCTGGCCCACCCATCATGAGAGTCCCGATTGCCGTTCCAATTATGATCTCACCGGCAATAATATTTCGGCCCGTTTCAGTTCGCGTTAGCAACGATGTGCCGATGAATGGAAAGAATGACTGCGCAGCAAATGCCCCTAGTGGATTGTTATCAGCCCAATGATTTACTTTATGGACTTGCTTACTAAGCCAACTGTGCCCCGACGGATCCGTCAAATTCACTGGATTGTTTCTCACATACGCATATCGATTATAAGCTTGGGGATCTGACGCATTTGGGACAATCGAATCAGGACTAACGAAACGACCAACACTCGCATCGTAATAGCGAGCCTGCGCCACCATGTCCGTTCCCATAAAAAGAATTGTTGCAGCGAGACAGATTTTTATTTTCATCGCGTTATCCTCTACTGGAGTTCGAGACTACTTTATCATGGTTGCAAAGAATGGAATGTAAAACCTTGGTAAATTCTGATTAGCACCAAAGAACTACAGAATCCGCAGATCATCATTCCCAAACGCTTTATCCGAACCAGTGCACGCGCGACTTATGGGGCGCGACAGAGACAACTTCTGTAAATCTTTTTATCGTCCTATCGGCAGCACAACAAAAAACGTGGCCCCTTTCCCCACACCATCCGACTCCGCCCAGATTCGGCCGTTGTGCGCGTGAACGCAGCGCTCTGCGATCGCGAGACCGAGACCGGTGCTTTTGGCATGGCCGCCTTGTTTGGATCGGACGAACGGTTTGAAGATGCGGTCCAAATCTTCTCGAGGAATTCCGGCGCCATGGTCACGAACCATGACCTCAATCAAATTTTGTTTCCGACTTAATGACACGTGAACAGTTCCGTCGATCATTGAGGACAGCGCGTTCGCAATCAAATTCGTAAAAACCTGCCGGAGACTTTCCGGATCGGCGTCGATGATGCACGTTTTAATGGAGGAGGTTAATTGAATATGGGTGTTCGGAAAGTGCCCGATAACATCCCGAAGCAACGCTTCGATGTCCACGCTCTGCTTTTGAATTTCTAACGACATTTCCCGAGCCTTGCCGACGCTGAGAATATCCATGACAAATTTCTCCAGCCGTTGCGTGTTGCGCTGGATCATGCTCATATACTCTTGGACTCGACGGGAATCGGGTGATGACGACGCCAGCTCGCGTTCGAGAATTTCTTGCGCACTTTGGATGGCACTCAGGGGCGTTTTAAACTCATGGGTTAGGTGAAGCGTGTCGCGATCTTGAAATAACGCGGAGCGCTGAACCATTTGCGCGTAGAAAAACGGGCTCAACGAAAACAACAGGCCCGCAATGACCAACAGAAACAATAAAGCGCCCAGGTTGGTATTGACGAGAAATGACTTGTGAAAAAGAAAAACGATCGGCGCGAACAAGAACCCAATGCCTACATAGATCCCCATCAGCAGCGATGCGCGCCGCAACGCCACCGGGACTGTGATTAGATTGTCCTTAAATATAGCGTAAGCAAACGTGAAACACATCAACGCTTCTAACGGATAATAAAGGTAAGGCATATCGATCGAAACGAGCGAAAGAAAATAAATGGTCAATGCCAATCCACCTGTGCAATAGGCCAACATGACGTAAAGCGCCCGTTTACGATGCAAACCGGACGCGGCTTTGTAGATTTTCGGCAACTGCAACGCCGTGTCATAAAAGATCATAAGAAACAACACCGCGAAGCACCCGTACGCGACACCCGGCACTTCCACATTTAAGGAGGATTGAAATGGCACGTAATGGACATCGCGAACCATAAAAGGAGTAAAAAACATAACGGTCGAAATTGCGCCGAAGCCGAACGCCAATTTTATGCGCTTCATATACACGGGAAGATCGGCAACGCCCGTCGCTTCGTAAACAAAGAAGATGATGCTCGGAACCGTCCACGAAACAGCCATGTTGGTAAAACGCGAGTACCACAGGCCGACGGTCTGGTTTGGAATGAAAATAACAAAATCGGCCGCGTTAAAAAATGCGGCCGAGAAGGTAAACAACGCTAAGATCCGGTTAATTCGCGATTGACGATAAACGGTAAGTGAAAAGATTCCCAGGCAGATACAATACGCCATTGAACACACCGCAAATATCGGCCGCTGGTAAGGCATGATCATACAATCGGCAACACCACAAAAAACGACGCTCCTTTCCCCATGCCGTCGGACTCTGTCCGGGTCCAACTCATCGCGACAGCAAGCGCAAATGACAGGCTGTTTATTGACATATCGTCAACGATCTTCAGGTTGCTCGATTCTTTAATAACCTACTACTTCTCATTAAGAATCGTTATAGGGAAGTAGATTTTCAATCTAGCATCACTCGGTTTGACTGCTACTTTATCACGGTTGCAAGCAACGGATTGTAAAACCTCTGTAAATTTCTAATGGTTAACAAAGTCTTTGCGTAGCAGGTCGTTGACAGAGCGAAGCCAACAGGTGTAACGTCGAATTAAAACGCTAAATCTTGTATCCCAAATTAAGTCCGAAATAGTAAGCGCTAGTTTTATAGTCGCCGTTGCCAGTGCCGGCCCCCACGTCATTATTGATATGTCGATCGTTAAGAAGGAAGACTTGAACTGCCGTGTCCACGGTGAAATTCTTAAATTTGTATCCATACCCGGCCGTTAACATGTGCATATCTGAATCGGGTGTGGAGGCTTCAAATGTTGAATTAGGAACAGGCGAATCGATGAAGCCATATCCAAACCGGATTTGAGTTGCCTGTGTCAATGCCAGATTCCCACCGAGACCGAATGCCCAGGAATTTTTCCAATCTTTATTCGTTGGGTTATCAATATTTAAGAAAAATGATCGCGTTGGATCGGCCTCGTCAATTTGCAACGTCTGCTTGCGATAAGAAGACCATTTGTCCCATTGTCCATCGAGTTCGAGATTGAGTTTTTCCGTCACCTGATAAGCGTAGCCCAACTGTAGACTACTCGGAATAACGATTGTGGATTCCACATGCGCGCTATAGTTGGGGCCAAATGTATCCAAACTTAAACCACTTAATCCTGACAACTTCACCGTGCCTTCTACGGGGACATTTGCTCCACTTTTGTAACAAAGGCCGAGTTTGGATTTCTCTGTGGGCTGGTAAGCTGCCGCCAGAGTAAATCCGATGTCATGTCCGTCCCCTTCAAGCTTTGTTGTGCCTTCTGGCGTTGTTGGATCTGACGAAGCGGTAAGCCCTTGATTGATGGCGTCGACGTCCACTTTTTTTTCTGCACTAACTTTTGAAACATCGTAAAAGTCGGCCGAGGCACCCACCGAAATCTTATCGGTAATTTTATATCCGATTGCTGGTGAGATTGCCATGACCGTCAATTCGGTTTGGGTGGTAATATAGCGAAGCGGTCCGTTATCGCTCCATTCTGAAGATAAACCATAAGGAACATTAACTCCAATACCAAACGAAACTGGTAGTTGTTTCGGAGTTGACGTTAAATAGAAGTTAGGAGCGACAGTTGGACCAAAGGTCGCCGATTCCGACTGAGAGTTTTGAGAGGTAAACTCCGATTTTACGGTCTGATATGTACCACCTACACTGATATTTGTTCCATCTAGACTTGTTAAGCGAGCAGGGTTAAAGAAAACAGCGGATGGATCATCCACAGAGGCAACGACAGAGTTAGCGCGTCCCATTGCGTTGGCATGGGGGACTTGATTTTCATAGCCGCCGGATCCTACCGCAAACGCCACCCGACCAAAATTGAATAATATTAGATTCAGTAATATCAGTTTTTTCAATTTATCCCCCTGCCTGTATATTGATAAGTTTTGGACCAAAGATTCTTATAGATGTCATTTGTGCGATTACTTCGCCAATATGAGATAGAAACTTTTTGTCCTCGTTATTGTACTCACCTGTAACCTTTTTCCCTAGGGCCAAAAATCCAATTAACTGTTTATCCATCATTAGTGGGACGCATACTGAGGCTCCCAGCCATCGCATTGTTCTGCGTATTTTCCAAAAGGTGGTTCGTTGTCCAGGTGAGGCGTTTTCACCCAGTTTTGAAATCTCATCTTCTGTCACGATGCCGTACAAGAATAATCTTCTTTCTGATTCGAGGGTTTTGACCAAGAAATCACTGTTAGTAATATTTTCAGTCATCTTGCCAACGATGTAATCACGAAATTCGTTTTTGGGAAGAAAATCAAATGCAGCTTTATTTTGATTCCATAAGATTAACCCCACATGATTTGTATGCCAAATTTGCTTGAGCTTTTCTGATAGGTTATTTGTGAATTCCAAAGTATTCGTTGATTTCAACATTGTTTCTTCGATGTCATTTAAAACTATGCTGAGATCAGGGCTTCGAAATATAAATTGATCGACAAATTTCTTCATGTGACGCTTGAAAATATCAAACACGACAATCGTGCATGAGAGGCTAAAAACGATTCCTAGGCCATTGACTTGAAAAAATTTTCTGAAAAGATACTGAAAAATATATGCGATCAAACAAAAGGTAATCGCTAATATTCCGAGCAACATTCCATATGCCAACCCCCATCTGACTAATAGGTTGAAATCCATCACTTTGTGTCGTATCACTGCATAAGCAATTATGCCGGCATAAGTCATTTCTATATAAGCGTATAATGGCGGAATTGAGTCATAAAACATACAGAGAAAATATTGGACTGCCGCAATTAAACCCACAAGTATTCCTAGGAAAATAAATTTTAACTGATTCCTCTGCAGCCCGTCGCTATGTAGAAATGATTTGTACACGTTAAACAATCCGAGAAGAATCCATATTAAAAAATAGGCGACAAAGACGACATATAAGGGGCCAGGCACTTCATTGAAAGTCGGGGAAATCTGAACGTCAGATATTATGAGCGGAGTGAACAACAGTGGTATGAATAAAAAAAATATGAAAATTAAAATTCGAGGAATTCGAAATGGTTTTTGGGGGTTACTCGCGTTAATCAAAAGCAAAAAGTAAGACGGGACTACAAGTAATGCAAATAAATAAGAAATACGATCCAGGAAGAGTGCATGTTCTTGTGAAGCTGTTGCGATTAATAAATCGCTAACATTCCATAAACTTAAAGATATGTTTGCAAATATGAATAATTTTATATTGGTTTTTTTGTTTTTTTTAAAGGCAGCGATGCCTGCAAGGAACATACAGCATAGCGCTGCGATTAATGCTGATGTGATTTTAAATGAAGTGGTATGAAGAAAGTCAATCACAAGAAATTATTGCGTAAAAACGCCTTATTTTCATTATGATTTTTGAAATCAATTCACGGTTTTATCGCGAATGGCTTTAAAAGCCTTTATTGCAGTTTCGATATCTTCTTCTGTATGAGTAGCCATGAGCGTGATTCTAACGCGGGTAGCATTCTTTTTAACCGCTGGATATAGGGCCGCGCTGGCATAAATGCCATTTTCTCTTAGACCTTGTGTCATTCGATTTGTCTCCATTTCAGTCTCGAAAATAACGGGAATAATTGGAGATACGCTTTCCCCCACATTGAAACCTAATTTGCGCAGCCCACTCCTCATATGGTTGGTGTTATTCCACAGTTTCAGACGACGTTCTTTATCTTGCTGAATTATTTTCAAGGATGTGAGAACTGCAGCACAAATACTGGGTGGGATGTATGCGCTGAAAACAAATGCTCGGGCCGTGTGTTTTAAGATGTTGATTAATTCTTTGCTTCCGCATACGAATCCTCCAGTTCCTGCAAGAGCCTTACTAAGCGTGCCCATAATGATTTCAGGTTTTCCTTCTAAATTATAGTGTTCTAGTAATCCGCGCCCATTTTCCCCAAAAATTCCAGTAGCATGTGCCTCGTCAACCATTAGTGCTGCGCCGTGGCGCTTGCAGATGCGATAGATGTCGGGTATCGGGGCAATGTCTCCGTCCATGCTAAATACCGTATCGGTAGCGACGAGCTTGTATTTAGACATGTTGCCGGAGAGTTTACGTGTCAAATCTTTGATATTTTTATGTCGGTAAGCCCTAAAGTGTGCACGACTCAGATGAGATCCATCTATCAGGCTTGCGTGGTTCTTGTCGTCATTAAAAACAGCATCGGCTTTGTCTAGTATCGTAGTCAGCGTAGTTAAATTGGTTACGTAGCCCGAACTGAAAATACATGCGGCCTCAGTACCCTTTAGTTTTGCTAATGCCTCTTCTAATTCTAAATGTATATCTAGTGTTCCTCCGAGTAAACTGGATGCTGCTGGGGAGGAGCCATATTTTTTTATCGCTTCGATCGCAGCTTCTTTAACCTGAGGGTGGGTTGACAGCCCCAGATAATTATTTGATGACATCATTATCATCTCTTTTCCATCAACCGTCACGTGTGCACCCGTACCAGACTGTAAAGGCTTCATGTAGAAATAAAATTTCCTATTTTTCAATTCCCATATGAAATGAGAAAAATGTCTTTTTGACTTTGATAACAAACCGGACCATAACCCTCTCCGGTCGTATTCTCTCCGGCCCTCTTCCGGTGCCTTTTTGATTCTACGGTTTATTTTTCTTTGGTTCGGGGCAAGCTCCAGTATGTCCTTATTAAATGCGCTGATCACATTAGCCTTATCGTGTAAAAAGATTCCTAGCCGAATGTTCTTATTGACTGCACGTCGAGAAGCAACAATGCCATTAAACTCATAATCAGAGTCTGAAAACCTACCGCCAATTTTTGTCCCTTCAAAAATTATGTCTTCGATTTCGCCAGTTGTTAAACATGTTATGCTGTTCTCTGAAATCTCAACGATTCGCAACTTATAGCCATGACCATCAGGCGTAGTTGCATTTATCGTCTCCACAAAACTGTCTTTTATTTGATACCGCGGGGTAGTGCGCCTTCCATCTAAGTGAAGGCTATTCATAGATATGTATGGCCTCTGAAAAAATTTTGGTGGCGAGATTTTTGTGGTTAGCTAATGGATCTGAAAACGCGCATGGAATGTGATATCGCACCGATGGTTTGAATTCAAACGATGACATATTGTAATTCCTTTGCAAGCGGAGGGATTTAAGGCAAGTGCCTTAGATTGAATATGCATTGCAAAAATTACTTTTCGTTTTTTTAAGAATTAGGCTGAGAGTAACATTTTTGTAAACAAACAAGCATTTAGAGGATAATCGATTGATGTGATCGGTCATCAATTCATGGGGTATACCTCGATCTTTCAATTGCGAAGCACAAAGATTATCGTGGCATTCCTCCCATTATTGTCTGATCCTACCCCCACCCTCCCCCCATGTGCCTCAACCCACTGCTTGGCCAGCGTCAGCCCAATTCCCGTCCCCCTCTTCTGTCGTCCTAGTTTTCCTTGGTAGAAGCGGTCGAAGATTCTTGGGATTTCATCGGGTGGGATGCCGGGGCCGGTATCTGTGACGGTAATTTTTATTTCTTGGTCTACTTTAGAGAGTTCAACGCTCACGCCGCCTTTGTCAGTGAATTTAATTGCATTGGAGATGACATTTGAAACGGCTTGGCTCATTTTTGCTCGATCGATATTCGCGAGAATGGGGTAGGACGGAACCTCGATCTTGAGATCAAGATGTTTCAGTTCCGCCAGTTGACGAAAGGATTCGACGGTATTGCCGCATATATCGCGAAGATCCGTTTCTTGAAGATGGAGTTCGGTTTGCAAGCGATCGGAATCGATCACATTGAGAAGAGATTCAATGGATTTTTGCAGCCGCGTTGTGTTGGATTGAATCATATTAAGATAGTTGTCTTTGGCTGCGCTCGATTGAAGGTCGGTGCCTTGGATAATTTCCAGTGCCGATTGAATGGCGGCCAGCGGCGTTTTCATTTCGTGGGTTAATCCCGCCACCGTGTCTTTATGAAAGAATGTGCTTCGGCGGACCACGAATGCGTAGATGACTGGGCCGATGGAGAGAACGGCACCTGCGATCAGAATCCCCGCGAGCGGTATTCTGGTTGGTAGGTAAAGGAAGCGAAGGGCTGGAATTAACATCAATAATAGGAATCCGTAAATTCCCAATAGCAAGCTTGTGCGGCGGATAACGACGCGAATATCAAGCAGACGGTGACGGACGATCGCATAGAACATCCAAAAATGAGCGAACGATACGAAGTAGAGCGTTGCCAATGGCATCTTTCTCCCATAGATCGGAAGGAAAACGCCTATCGCACTAACGTATGCGATGGAGTACGCACCGAAGATATGAGCTATCTGTCTTCTTAAAAATTCCGGTGCAACCCTTGCCGCTTTGTAAAGGGTCACAAGGGACGTGGTCACAATCGAAAAGAAAAACAGCGGAAACAAATAATAAATGGGCCCCGCATCGATGAAATAAGGAAAACCGCTTTTTGGACTGGTTGTCGGGATAAACGATTTGATCCATACGATGAAAAGCATCGGAACGGTTAGCAATGAAAAGACGAATCGAGTTTTCCGATAGATGGAATTCGCGTGCTTGTTCACCAGCGTTTGGACAAAATTCAGAAATAGAACCGGAATGAAAACGGCTGGAACATGCACCAATCGGCCCCAGTAAATATTTTCATCTGGCGTCGTCGCGTACACCATTTCGTACCACGCCAGCGACCAGATAAAAATACTTAACAGATAATAGCCGTATCGCCGCGTCAGCGGGTTTTTTGATCCAGTCCGAAACACCAGCGCCGTCAAAAGCGCTGTGCTGATCACGGTCAGCGTGATCGATAGACGATAATGATCGAGCGGTTGCAAGTTCATACTGGTAACGTAAACATCACCGTCGCCCCCTTCCCCTCGCCGTCACTCTCCGCCCAGATTTTCCCGCCGTGGGCTTCCACCCATGTCTTCGCGATTGTCAGTCCTATTCCTGAACCTTGGCCGCGTTTGTTCACTTGATAGAAGCGCTCAAAAACGCGCGTTAAATCTTGTCTGGGTATACCACAGCCTTGATCCGAGACGGAGATAAGAAAATGGTCTTGCTCTTTCTTGATTGAAACACAAATTTCTCCCCGCTCGGACACACGGACGGCGTTTGAAATCAGATTCGAAATCACCTGCTCAATGCGTATAGGGTCAACGACGGTGTTGAGCCTCCTTTCGCCTTGGAATTTTATCGCGACATTTTTATGAGACGCTATGCTTTTGTAATGATCGATGACACGTTCGACAATAACGTTTAAATCCACCGGCTGGGGCTTAAGCAGTAAATGGCAATCCGCTGCGTGCGCCAGATTTAATAGGTCTCCAACATAGGATTGCAACCGTTCGGCATTTCGCTGAATGATATCGGAATAGGCTTTGAGCGCATCGAAGCCTTCGACAGTTTTCATTTGCTGTGAAAGCAAATCTATCGCCCCCGAAATGGCGGCGATAGGCGATTTGAGTTCGTGAGCAAGACCGGTGGTGGTCGCTGTTCGCAGCCAGAAGTCACGCCGTGTTAAAAAAGCATAAAGGAATGGGCCAAAAGAAAAAACCGCCCCAACTAAAATGGTAGTAAACAGAAAGGATGTTATGGCGTCTGTGCCATGCTCGATGATGGACCGATGCAGCTGATAACTGACCGGCGGCAACAAAATGGAGAACAGAAATCCGTAAATAAGAAAAACGATCAGAAATTTCCGTCTGGCCAAATTTACATCCAAAAACTGATAGCGGATAATGGAATATGCAACCAGCGCTGTGAAGGCTCCGAAAGAAATCGCTCCCAGCGGAAGAGAAAATAAATTGAGTGCGACCAAAAAGTCTGTAGATCCACAATATCCCACTATAAAGGCGATAAGAAAATTTCGATATTGGTTGCGTTCACTCGGGGAAGACGCTTCAGTATATCCATGCCAAAGTTTTTTAAAGGCGGCAGCGGCCACCAGCGTAAAGAATATCAACAGTGAGGAAATGTAAAAAAGACCAAATCGCGTTTCGGTTTTGAAACGATTAAATTGTCCCCATGGCTCATGAATTCCGAAATCGACAATCCCGTTTGGGGACAAAAAGGTAATCAGAGAAAATATACATGCAACACCAAAAATGTGCGGAACAAAAGTTTTTCTAGGCGATTCTCCGATCCACCGTACCGCAAACAAATAAACGCAAGGTGAGATAAAAGGAACAGAAAAAATGTAGTCGAGCTGGTGCCAAATGTGCGCGACGGCATTGCCACGGGCCATGACGAGCCAGCCAAACGAAAAAAGCCAAATGGAACCTGTAAAGGTAATAAGAAAGAAAGCGCGGTTCTTCTTCGATTCTCTTTGATGCAAAAGAACAATAAGGCCCAGGCAGAACGATAACAGGCTCGACGCCAAATAGACAATACCTAATAGCCGGTATTCATATGTTGCAGAAAACAAGCTGAGTAGATTCATGTCTACGCCGGTAACGTAAACGTCACCGTCGCCCCCTTCCCCTCGCCCTCACTTTCCGCCCAAATTTTCCCGCCGTGGGCTTCGACCCAGGCTTTGGCGATGGTGAGGCCGATGCCGGAGCCTTTGGAGTTGCGTTTGGTTTTACCTTGGAAAAACCGGTCGAAGATATGTGGAAGTTCGTTCGCTGGAATTCCAGGCCCGGTGTCTAGGACAGATACTTCGAGATGAGTGGCGGTGGTACCGATATTGATGCGAATGTGGCCATGGTCGGTGAATTTTGCGGCGTTGGAGAGAATGTTACCGAATGCAAGCTCCAGTTTGTCGCGATCTCCTTTAATAAGGGGAGCTCGGCATGGTGTTGGGACGGAAATTTTGATTCCTTTGAGATCCAGCGGGTCTTTCCAGCGTTGGCAGATGGTTTCGATTACCTCCCCCATATCGACATCGTTTGCGGCCAAGCCGCTTGCGCCATCAACGTGATAAACTTCGAGAAGATTGTTGATCGATCCGCGCAACCGTTGTTGGTTGGATTTCATCATGTCAAGGTAGGTTGTGTCATCATGATCGAGTTTGGACACGATTCGTTTCTCAAAAATTTCCAGCGCGCCTTCCATGTTGGCCAATGGGCTTTTCAACTCGTGAGTAAGTCCGGCCATGGTGTGCTCTTTAAAATAAGAGCGGCTGCGAACCGTGTAGGCGTAAAGAAAGGGTCCGAACGATAATAGGATCGACACGATGATGACTTCCGCCGAAACCATGGACCTTGAAATCCCAGTCGGCGTAACGGCCATGGAATGCAGCGCCGACACTGCCACCAATCCAAACAACAGCAATCCCAAATACACACTGCGTGAGCCCCGCCGGTTAAAGAAGATCGCGCTCGCGTCGTCCGCCTGGGCCGTGACGCAGTTGTACTGGCCCAACGGCCGCGCCGCGACCGCTTCGTTGGAAAACGCGCCCGACGCCATGGCGAACAGAGAAGTCGGGACGAGCGTGAAGAGGAATAAAACCAAATGGAAAATATTTTTTTTCATTTTGGTTTCTTGATTTCTCCTTCTCATTTGATCGTATTGGCGTTGTGGTAACTGTTGGTGATGCGGGCCAGCGAGCTCGATGATGAGTTTGGAAATAGCGATGCGCACCGGCCGGCGGAATTTCACGCCAACCGTTCGCAGCGCAAACGGCCATAACTCTTGTCCTGCTTGCGTCGGGTTCGAGCGGAGGGATCGTGCCCGACGTCTTAAATTTTCCCTTACTTCGTTTTTCCCCTATTCTTCCCCCATCTCAAACCGATACCCGATGCCTCTGAGCGTGGTCAGACAGCTGGAAAATTTGCCGAGTTTTTTGCGGACTTGGTCGACGTGGACGTCGATGGTGCGCGAGGAGCCGGTGAAGTTAACGCCCCACACCGCTTCGTAAATGCGCGTGCGCGTGAGCACGCGGCCTTCCATGCGGACCAGGTACGAGAGCAGTTCAAATTCTTTTAAAGTCAGGTTCATGTTACGGCCGTTCAGCGTGGCTTTGTAAAGTTTGGTGTCGAGTTTGATGGGTCCGAGCAGAACCGTCGGGGGTTCGGGTTCTTCGAGCTGGCGGCGCATCACGGTTTTCACGCGCGCCAACAGTTCTTTCTGACGGAATGGTTTCGAAATGTAATCGTCGGCCCCCATCTCCAGACCCACGACGATATCGGTTTCGTCGCTCCTCACACTGATCATGATGATCGGCACGGTCTTGGTTTTCGGATCCGATTTCAGTTCCTTGCAAACTTCAAAACCGTCTTTATCGGGCAAGCGGATGTCGAGCAGCAGAAGATCCGGTGGATTGGCCCGGATTTGATTGAGACCGTCGGTGGGATGGGTGCTGGAGTTGACCGTGAATCCGTCCAAGGTCAACAGATCGGTGGCGATACGAACCATGTCGGGTTCGTCATCCAAAATAAATACGCGACGGCTCAAAGATTTCACCTCACGAGTTAGAGTTAGGGACGTGAGACTCGGTTGAAAACGGCGAAGATTGTTGATTTTCCGTCGGAGGAAGTCAATATGAAAAAGCGACGCGGTCCTTGGTTCTTCGTGCCGGGCAACGAATACGGCAGGATTTAACGACGTGGTTTGGGTCGTGTAAATTTTGTGTAAAGAACCCCCGTTACCGTCCTTTCAGACAATAACGGGGGTCGCTAAAAACGATGAACGTTCGATTAAAACTTATACCCGAGCGAGACCCGATGCGTGTCCCCCAGGTCACCGTAGGGCACGAACGCATAATCAATTTTCAAATTCATCAGGTTGAAACCGGCGCCGACCGACATGCCGCTGCCGGCGTCGGAATCACGACCGAATTGGTAGCCACCGCGAAGCGTGAACATAGTGACCGGTGTCCACTCGACGGCCGGTTGAACGTAGGTCACGCCATCATGGACCAACATATCCGCGTCCATGGCCAGCGCCAGTTTGCCCATGCGTTCGAAATTCATGCGATACGCGACGCCGGGTTTGAAGTTGAGCGGAAGCGGATCCCCTTGGTCGGCGAATTTCAATTCCCCTCCGAGGTTCAACATGGCGAGCGAGAAGGTGAACCCACCGTCTTCTTTCATGTCCCACATCGCGCCCGCGTCCACCGCGCCGGTCACGGCCGATTCGGTGCCCAAGTCCGAACTGATGTATTTGAGCGCGGCGCCGTAATGCAAGCGCCCGTTGCCCAGCGCGCGTTTGTTGGCCCAGCCCAACGACACCGCCATGTCTTGGGTGTTGAATTTGCCGAGATCCGCGGAGTCAACGTCGCCGCCGTCGGCCGATCGCTTCTCGATGTCTTTCACACCGAACAAACTCACGCCCACGCCGAATGTGCCGTGTTCGGCGGTCGGGTGTCCGTAACCGAGGAATTGAGCGGCCGTGTCTTTGAAGTACGCGTTGTAGGCGACTTCCACTTCACGCCGATCCATTCTCGATAAGCCGGCCGGATTGTAATAGACGGCGCTGGCGTCATCGACGACGGGGCTGATCGCGCCCGACATCGCCGGTCCTCGCGCTCCGACGGCCACGCGCAAGAATTGTCCGCCGCTCGTTCCCTTACCGCCCGCGAACAAAAGGTTGCTCGAGAGCAGGACCGCCGCAATCAAGGTGGTCATTCCCGGCATTTTTAATCGGGAATCATCCTTCGATGGTTGTGGATTCCCGGTTGAGATATTCGGGAATGACGGTTTCGTAAATCCTTTCATGGCGCCCTCCAGGAGTCCGTTTTCGATCGTGATTTTCATGTTGGTGGTCTCGTTCGTATTTTTCATGGCATTCACCTCACTTCACCACAACCATCTTGATCGGTTCCTTTTTGGGAGCGCCTGGCGCATCGACCACGGCGAAGTAGACCCCACTGGCGACATCGTCGCCGGCGGTGTTCTTGCCGTCCCATTCGGTGTAGTTATATTGGCCTCGCGTGCCCGGCGTGTTGAACTCCCGCACCATGTCGCCGGCCACGTTGTAGATTTTGATTTTGATATTGGTGGAACCCGATCCCGTCGGTGCCACCACGATGTAGGTTCCTCGGATTGAAGTTCCGACGCCCGAGGTTCCCGATCGCAGTGTCACGGTTTTCTGTTTCAAGTTAAACGGGTTCGGGAAGTTGTATTGATGGTAACCCACGGCCGAGACGCCGCCCACTTGAGCGACGCCGACCGCAAAGATCGCGGTGCCGGTGGCCATGGCGCGCGGGTTGGTGCGATAGCCTTTCGCTGTTTTCAATGCTTTCATTTGGCCGGGCACGTTGCGAGAGCGGACGCCGCTTGTGCCGATGCGCCCAGCCTGCAATTGAATTTCGGAGGACGCCACGTCGCCGAACGGAACGAAACCGCTCACGGTGCCGCCGACCGGGTCCACGCTAATATCGCGCGTTACCAGTTCCCATTTTCCGGTGTCCGGGTCTTGGCGGTACAGCGCCAGGTTCGTGATGTCTTCGACGGTGGAACCATCGAACGTAATTTCGAACGGAAGCGGTCGGTCGGTAAAGTTCACGTTGTTCATCGAGACGCCGCTCGGATTGCCCACGATCACCACATCACCCGAATCGGTTTCCGCGGGTTGTTGTGCAATTTGGGCCGATTGAATTTCGTCGCCCGACCCCGGCAACACCGCGCCGGGTTCGAACTCAATACTGGATCCATCGGCGCCCGAGACTTTGTTGGATGCGACACCGTTGTTTTCCGTGTCGTCGCCGAGCATGGCGTTGTCGATGGAGACCAACGAGTTGTTCTTGATTTCCAAACTAAACGTGACTTCTTTGGTTACATCCGGGCTGCCGTCGGCCGGCGTGGCCACGATGTGCAGTTTGTAGGTAACCCCCGCGGTCAGCGCGCTGCTGGCCAACCGCGCGACCAGACTGCCATCGGGCAGTTGATTGAAGTCGCTTGTAATATCGGTTGCGGTCGAAACATCGAATGCGTTGGCGGAATTGTAGTACCACACGCTTCCGGTCTCGAAGTTTTTTGGATTTTTAATTCTGAACACGAATTGGTCGGTGTTTTTATCGAAGGCCACATCCAAATCCACGTCCAACGGTTTCGGTTGCAACTTGAAGTCCGCGCCCGTCACCGCGCCGCCCGTGGCCGTGACCGTTTGGCGCGCCGGATAATTATCGTCGGTGCGGCAGGTAATCACGATCGAATGTGTGGCGATAAAGCCCTGCAGCGTATACGTGCCATCGCTCGCGGTTTTCGTGCGCACGAGGGCCAACGGCGTTTCGGAGTCCGCGGCGTTTTGTGTGTCGTCGTAGGCGATGATGGTCGCGCCTTCAACCGGTTTATTTACGATACCGGACGAGGTGGCGCTCATGCGCGTCACGGTTCCGGTGATTGAGCCGGGGCCGTTCACCAATTGGAAGTCGAGGGTGTCGGTTTCGTTGGCCGAAATCACATCGCGTTTGGCCGCCGGCGCTTTATCGGTTGCTGAAGCGGTCACTTTATAAGGACCCTGCGGCAAACCTGGCTGAATGTAGACGCCGACGTCGTTGGTCGTGACCGTTTTGGCCGGGAGACCGGGCGCGCGCAGTTCCACTGAAGCACTTGCAATCGGATCGCCATTTGAGTCGGTGACGGTGCCGGTAATGGTCCCGCCGCTTCCGACCTGCGTGTCCCAATTGATATTCCAGATTGAGGACGAGCCGGCCGCGCCGGTGTGAATTCGTTTGTAAGCCGCCGGATAGTTCGGGGTGGTGCCGCAAAGAATGATGTCGGTGTCGGCCGGCAAACCGCGCATTTCGTATCCCCACACCTGACCGTCCACCAACGCCTTGAACGCCGCGTAATCGTTGTGCGCCACCGCCGCGTCGATTTGGTCGCCCACCGCTCCGCTGATAACAGCTGGCGGCGGCGTGACAAGACCGACGGCGAGAATCTTATCGGTGCTCTGTTTTTTCGCCACGATGAGTGGGATGTACTTGATGAAGTTGCCGAAGTCCCCGCCGAATTTGGCGAAATCGGCGGCGCGCAGCATGTTGCTCGCGATCACCGTTCCCGAAACAGACACACCGTCGTTCGCGACCGTGGTCGTAAAGTCCACGTGAACCGGTTGAATGGATTGATTGTTGAAGCTGATCGCCGGCGTGGATCGGGCCGATTCCGCCACCGCCACGTTTTCTTTGGAATCATAAAACGTCATGAATTGATGAAATCCCGCATCGATATCGCCTCGGCGCGTTAAATAGAAGTTATACGCGTCGTTGCTGGCCAGATATTGTGGGCAGAAGCCGCCGGCCCAGGGACCACCGCCGCCTTCGCATTGATTGACGCCCGCGGGTCTGTATTGGAACGTGCTTCGTTCGTCCTGATGGACAAGAATTCCGCGCAACATGTCCGGCGAGAGCGGGATGCCCGCTTTCAATCGAAACACTTCGTACGTCTCACTGGTTGTGCGATGGTCTTCAAAGGTCATGTGCAAATTGGGCAGATTCCCGATATCAACGGCTGGCGCCACGATCACGCCATTTACGAACGAAACGTTTTTCTCGGCGTCGGTGTTGGCCGTGACGACCACCTCATCGAGGTTGGTTTTCGGCGCGTAGGTGACGTCCGCATTACCGCCGAACATCTGAGGCACCAAACTGTATTTGCCGGGAATCAATCCGCCGATGGTGAAGCTGCCGTCATCGTTGACTTGAGCGTTGCCCCAATTGTTGTTGCCTTGCGCATTCACGCCGCCGCTCAAATAATTGCTGCCACTGTTTTGCGGTATGAATAACGTGCCATCGGGTTTGTAAAGTTTTCCGATCACGCGTCCCGCAGGTGCGAATTTCAGGGTTTTTGTGAGGGATGTAACCCCTTTGAACGTAATCTGATCATTGCCGCCGCCTTCACGTACAACTCCCCAATATTTGGAGCGCACGTCCATGAAATATGACGCGGGGTCTGAGCCTTTGGTCGTGGGAACCGCAATGTCGACCGTGTAGGTTTTTTTCGCGGTGCCGTTTCCGATAATTGTTCCAAAATTTCCGTCGCAACCGTTTTCACCGCAGTTCGAAAGAACGAATGTGATCGGTTCGGTCAAGTTCACCGCTTCCGAGAAATTGGCCACCACATGCAGCGTGCCATCTCCGCCCGCCGAGGTCGGAACCACGACGGTAATGGTCGGCACGCCACTTTCGTCGACAACTTCAGCCGCTTGGGCTGCTCCCGCCGCGTTGTAGACGGTGACCGAGTCATCATCGCTGCTCACGTAAACGCGAAAATCATCTTCGGAATCATCGGAACAACCGCGCACCCCGGAATCCCACGCCCATGTCGCGTCCGGGCCCGCGTTGTAAACCGTGCTGTTGCGGCTAAACGGTGTCCAAACGCTGATCATCACATTTCCACCCGGAATTTTTTCAAACGTCGCTGAACCGGTCGTGGCCTGTTTGTTCTGTTGGTAAAAAGCTTGGTGTGATTCGGCTGGATCGGTGCCGTTGCAAACGGGAGCCCCGACCGTCGTTTTCCAGCGGCTGCCGTCGCCGTTGACATTGACATTGGCGCCCGGAATGAGAACGCCAGAATCGTTTTTCACTTTGATTTTTAATGTGCCCGTTCCCTCAGGTGTTTGAGCCAATTTCGTGTGAACCGTGACCGTCGCCTTGGTGTCCGCATCGCCGGAGTTGATAACAATGTCGTTGGCGCCCGGTGTCGGCGAGTCGGTTCGAATGGTGGTGTTCTCATAACCGCTGTAACAAAGCCCCGTGTTTTGATTGCAGCCGCCCGGTGTCTGAACATAATAGGTGCCGGCGGCGAGTCCGCGAATTTCGTAACGACCGTTTTGGTCCACCGGCGCTCCGGAGACAAATCGAACGTTGCCGCTTTCAACAACCGATAACTGAATAAAGCTAAATGGAATGATTTTTTCGGGGTGCGCGGAATCTTCCAACACACCACGAACCGTGGCGCCGGTGCTAGGGCCGGTGTTGTTGTTGCCATCGCCCGGATTGGCCGACAGATCCGGCGGCAAACCCGCAGAGACATCGATGGACACCGGCGTGCTGACGCCGGCCGACACCGCGCCCACCGTGGCACTGTTGCCTTGACCTTGGCCATTCAAACCGGAGGGGTCGAACACGCTGACTTCATAGATGTCGGCGGCCGCAACGGGAATATTATTGAACACCAAGGAGGCGGCGCCGCTGCCGTCGGTGGTTTGGGCTGCAAACCCGACATCGCTGCCGCTGGATTTTTTGCGGACCGAGCTGACCACGAATTTGTTCGCGGTGGCGTGCGTGACGCTCAAGGTAATGACGCCGCGGCCCGTGAAAGTTTGGTTCAGTGTGATATCGGAGGTGCCGTTGGCGTTGCCATTCAAGTGGAGATGCGAAGGGCTGAAGAATTGGGATCTCGCCGTGGGGCCAAGGCCGTCTTTGTCGGCGATCATTTCATAGGACTTGGCATCGTTGAGCGAGAAAGTCGCGTTGCCGCTGCTGTCGCTGACCCCCACTTTGCTTTCGGTTCCGTCCGGCCCGTGATCGCCGTTGACGATCGCGTAGATGATGGCGTTCTGTACCGCGGTGCCCGAACCGTCCTTCACGTGGATCGTCACCGAACCTGCGTACACCAAAGGAAGATTAAAGGCGCTTAGAGAAACAAGAGTGAGTCCGAAAATTCTGTGAAGCCGAGCCGAGAAAGATCCAAATGTCATTGTCCAACCTCCTCCAGGCAATAAAGGGAAATATTGAGTGGGAGGTTAAAGGGTGTTCATGACAATGCAATGAAAAAATGCGGTATTTTTTTGTGACTTTTATCACCTGATGTTTTTGATGCGAGTTATTGCGGCAAACGTGCGGACTGTTTGTTGGTCATGTTGACCGACACCGAGGTTTTCTCATCGGCGACCACGGGATCCACATGGCCGCTGTAGCGCTTTAGATGGGACTCCTGCGATCCTGAGTCAAGAATTTGGATGTCGTAAGCATTCGCGGTCGAGGGCGGGATGTTATTGAAGACCAAAACCGTGTTACCGTTCTGGTCGGTCGTGTTGGCCGCGAATGCCACATCTTTTCCGTCGAGCCGATTGCGGACGCTGCCAATGAGGAAGGTGTTCGGCGTTGCGTTCGCGGTGTTGACCGCAATCAGTCCGCGATTTTCAAAGGGTTGTCCCAACGTAATCGTATTCTGTCCGCTGGCGCCCGCCGACAGGTGAAGTCTCGATAAATTGAAGAGCTGGGCGCGGGCCGTTGGTCCGACGCCATGTTTATCGGCGATGATCTCGTATTCCTTATTATTGTCCAGTTTAAACGAGACGTTACCACTGGAATTGGTCGTACCGATGAGACAATCGGAGGTAGCGGGGCCCCGTTGCTCATAGCGCAATGCGTAGACAATGGTTTTGGATGACGGCTTTCCGAATTTGTCTTGCACGTGAATCGAAACGGTGGCCGCGTGGAGGCTACCGGCCAGAAAAAATCCGCTCACAACCAAAAGCCCGCGTTGTAAATACATGAAAGTATCCTCCGTCGATGAATTGACACAAGGATAGAGCGAAATTGTCAAAATTTTCACCCCCTTTCTGGCCGTTCAAGGGGTGATTTGAATCACCAAAAAAAGCGTGGGTCTAGCCGAGCTTGGTTCCGGTTCCGACAGAGGTGGGAGAAGGCTTCGGATAATTTTTTAACTTCACCGGTTTTTCACAGAGGTCCCAATAGGTACAGCCGTGGAAACAGATGATGGGCGTTTTGGCGCGAATGCGGTTTTCGCATTCCCAGTAAGCCTCGGCCATGTGGGTCACTTGCTTGGCATGGTCCGCGTCAATCTTCGTAAATTGAAGCCCTATAATAGAGGTGGCTCCTTTGGGGCGGCTCCAAACCACTTTTCCCTCCACTTCAAAACGGTCGAAGCCGGGCAGGTGCATCATGAGTTTGATGTGAGGGTTGCCTTCGATGGTGCCGAGCAACACCATATCCATACCGCCCGCAGAAAGATTCGTTAGCACGCCGGGCACGCGAGTTGTTGTGTGGGCATGTAAATCGGTGATCGCCAATTCGATTGGTTCCGCTAAATCTTTAATAACAGGAAGACGTTTGTGTTTGCGGCGCTCTTGATCATTCTTCATGGTATCCCCTTATGAATATGTCATTCCCGGATGTCACAATCGGGAATCTCCAACTTTTTTTCCAGTAAAGATGTCGATTCCCGACTGAAAATTTCGGGAACGACGTCTTCTATCCTAAATTACCTCACCGTGCAACTCACGCGAATGGGTGCTGCTCACGCGAACGCGCACCATATCTCCGATTTTTAAATTTTCGTTTTTGATTCGCAATCGCCACGCGTTTCTGGTTTTCCCTCGGAACACGCCGCCCCCTTTGTCGTCCTCAATCAAAACCGTTTGTTCGCTGCCAATCAGCGACCGGGCTTTGCGCGTGCCGTTGCCATCGGTCAAGGCGAGTAGTCGGTTAACACGTTCTTCCTTAACGCTTTGTGAAACATCATCGGGCAACGCAGCGGCGGATGTGCCCGGACGCGGCGAATATTGAAAACAATAAGCGGAATCAAAATCCGCTTCTTCCACCAGCGACAGTGTTTCATTGTAATCATCCTCGGTTTCGCTCGGAAATCCCACAATGATGTCGGTCGTAATGCAGATGGATGGAATGGCCTGACGCAGCGCGCGAATCCCGTCCAAATAACTCTCGCGCGTGTAGTTGCGACGCATGCGTTGCAACATGGTATTGGATCCGGACTGAACCGGCAAATGGATATGGTCGCAGACTTGCGGCGTTTCTTTCATGGCTTGAATCAGCTTCGGAGTCAGATAATAAGGATGGGGGCTAATAAACCGCAAGCGTTCCAGTCCGGGTGTTTTGGCGACATCGCGCAGTAGATCCGCAAAATCATAACCGGAAAACGGCGCGGGATTGGGCCGATACGAGTTCACGGTTTGTCCAAGCAACCAAATTTCCTTGGCGCCTTCTTGAACGCGTGCCGCGGTGTCCGACAAAATCTCTGCCACGGGTCGATATATCTCTCGCCCGCGCACCGACGGCACAATGCAGTACGAACAGCTATAATTGCACCCACGCATAATCGTGACGTACTTAACGACGGGAGACAAATCCGCGGCCCGGAATCCAAAACTCAAATTTTGCCCGCTTGTGGGTTGTGGCTCTAACGTCGATTTTCGATTTTCGAATTTCGACTTTCGGCTTAATAAATCATCCAACTCCGTTTCAAATCCTTCAATGTCTTTTGCTCCGACGACGAGGTCGATATATGGAAAACGATTCTTGATTTCATGCTTTGTGCGCTCGGCCGCGCATCCGGTCACGACGATCATGTTTTTTGGATGTGCCGCTTTCCAGTCGCGAAGTCGGCCAATGAACGACACCGCTTTGTGTTCGGCCAAATCGCGGACCGTGCAGGTGTTCACGAGAATCGCGTCGGCGGTCGCTTCGTCGTCGGTCGGTACAAATCCACGTTTCTTGAAATGCCGCGCCATCTCGTCCGAGTCGGCAAAGTTCATCTGGCAACCGAAGGTTTTGGTAAAGAGTTTCATTCGTCGGCCTTTGGCTCGGGTCGATAAGAATGCGTCGGCAACTCTTTGGCTTGGACTTGTCCGGTAAGATCGTTAATTTTTTCCAGCCACCGAAGAATTTCTTCCGGAGCCAATTTTCGATAACGCCGTAAGTCTTCGATTGGAATATCGTAGGGGCCTTGAAATGAATTAATCGGTTTCAAAAGATTATGACTTGAGGACCTGATACGTGTTGTTCTTTTTATCCCAATTGATGTACCACGCGCCTTTTTTGAAGCGGCCTTTGGTGAGTTTTCCATCAACGAACGAAACATACTCTTCTTTAAAATTGTAGATCTCGCCGAGCCGGAACACTTCATAGTTGTGGCCCTTGCCGTTTAAAACCACGAGTTCGCAGAGCGGTCCCCAATGACTGTCACCCGTGATGACGATAAACGCGTAATCCCGTTTTTTATCGCCGTTAAAATCTCCCCACGCCACGGCCGGGTGCACACCGACCAAACGGTAGTTGTAATACGACAGCATTTCGGGGTTGTAGTCGGCGTCTTTGGGAATGCGATACGTCGGGAATTCCGCGGCGAGCGCTTCTTTGACGTCGGATGGCAGCAACAATTGGCGGCCCGATCCGTCGGGCGCGTCTTCCACAATCGGATTTTTCGGATTTTTTTCGGATGAGAATCCCGCCGATGTCATTGTCGCCATCAGCACGAGCCACAACCATTTTTTCATAACGCGCACCCCTTACGAGTTAAGGACTTTTTTTGCCTGCAGGACCACATTGTCCACGGTAAAACCAAATTTTTCCATAAGAACGCCGATGGGCGCCGAGGCACCGAACGTGGTCATGCCGATCACCGCCCCTTTGTCTCCGACCCACCGTTCCCATCCAAAGCCGGACAGCGCTTCAATGGCCAGGCGGGCGGTAATGTTTTTGGGCAACACCGATTCGCGGTATTGCGCGGGCTGCGCTTCGAACAAATCCCACGACGGCATAGAGACAACGCGCGTTGGAATGCCGTCTTTTTCGAGCACCGCTTGCGCGGCCATTGCGAGCGCCACTTCGGAACCGGTGGCGATCAGAATAAGCTTTCCGGGTTTGGTGGAGGCATCGTTTAAAACGTACGCGCCTTTTTCGACGGCACCGGCCAGCGGATATTTCGTGGGCGAGAACACCGGTAAATTTTGTCGCGTTAAAATTAGGAGAACGGGACTCGTGCGCGTGGTAAGCGCCACACGCCATGCGCCGGCGGTTTCGGTGGCGTCGGCCGGACGAATGACAACGGCGTTGGGCATGGCGCGAAAATGAGCGAGCTGTTCAATGGGCTGATGCGTGGGGCCGTCTTCACCGAGACCAATCGAATCGTGCGTGAGCACGTAGATCACGCGTTTTTTGGTCAACGCGCAAATACGCATGCCGCCTTTCATGTAGTCGGTAAAATTAAAGAACGTGCCGCCATACGGAATCAACATGTCACTGACGGCCATTCCGTTCAACGCGGAAGCCATCGCGTGTTCGCGCACGCCGAAATGCATGTTGCGGCCCGGTGTTTCCTTCGAAAATGACGGCGCGCCTTTGACCATCGTGTCGTTGGACGGCGCCAAGTCCGCGGATCCGCCCACCAACTCCGGCAAAATCGGCGCCAGCGCGTTGATCACTTTTCCGGAGGCTGCGCGGGTCGCGATTTTTTCGTCGGGGCCGAACGACGGCATTTGTTTTTCCCATCCTTCGGGCAAACCGCCGGCCCGCAGACGATCCCACAATTTTTTCAGTTCGGGATTTTTAAGGGCCCACTGCGCGAAACGTTTGTTCCAGGCCTCTTCATTTTTCGCGCTTTGCTCACCGGCTTTGCGATAGAACGCCAGCACATTGTCCGGAATGTAAAACGTGGGCTCGAGTGGCCAGCCGAGATTTTTTTTCGTTAGCGCCACTTCTTCTTTTCCGAGCGGCGAACCGTGCGCTTCTTTGGTGTCCACTTTGTTTGGACTTCCATAACCAATATGGGTTCGAACGGCGATGAACGACGGCCTGTCGGTGACTTTCTTCGCGGCCGCGATGGCTTTCTCGATCGCGTTGAGATCGTTGCCATTGGCCACGCGTTGAGTGTGCCAATTGTAGGCCTTGAAACGGGCCACCACATCTTCGCTAAACGCGAGCGAGGTGTTGCCTTCAATGGAAATGTGATTGTCGTCGTAGATGAGAATTAGCTGCCCCAGCCCCAGATGGCCGGCCATCGAGGCCGCTTCGGAGGAGACACCTTCCATCATGCAGCCGTCGCCCGCAAACACATAGATGTGATGATCGAGCAGTTCTTTTCCCTTGGGCGTGAACAGACCGTTTAAATATTTTTGGCCCATCGCCATTCCGACCGCGACGCCGATGCCTTGCCCGAGCGGACCCGTGGTCGTTTCAATGCCGGGAGCATCGCCGTATTCGGGATGTCCCGGCGTTTTGCTGTGCCATTGACGGAAATTTTTGAGATCGTCCAGACTCATGTCGTAGCCGGTCAAATGCAACATTGCGTAGAGCAGCATGGAACCGTGGCCGTTGGAAAGAACAAACCGATCGCGATTTTGCCAGTTTGGATTTTTCGGATTGTATTTGAGAAATTTTGTCCAAAGCGTGTGAGCGATCGGTGCCATTCCCATCGGCATGCCCGGATGGCCCGAGTTCGCTTTCTCTACCGCATCGACCGCCAAGAAGCGAATCGTGTTAATAGCGACGTCATTAAAAGTTGGTTTTGAGACGGACTTCGCGCGCGTTTTCATGGGCGGAATTGTAGCACACTCGGCTTGATGGAGGATCTGCTTTTGCGAGGAGTTCCCCTCACCCCGGCCCTCTCCCGCAAGGGGAGAGGGAGCTACTTTTCAAGAAGGTGAGCTCGCCTGTTTATCTGGAAAAGTAACAGGTCTTGTTTCTTATGTCTTTGTTTGTCGTTCTCCCTCTCCCCTTGCGGGAGAGGGTCGGGGTGAGGGAATCGTTAACGCTCTAGCTCATATTTGTAACAAACTCATCCTCATCACGAAGCCGTAGATAGGGATTTACTTTCATCTCGTCACGCAACAGGCGACGCGGGGCGTCGCCGTAGTCGTGGCCTGGAAGAATTTCCAAATCTCCGGGGAGTTGGGCGATTTTTTGAAGACTCTTAAACAACAGCGGCGCGTCGCCGCCGGGTAGATCGGAGCGGCCGCAGCCGCCGATGAAAAGCGTGTCGCCGGTGATCAGTTGGTTTCCGACGCGCACACATTGCGAACCGGGTGTGTGACCGGGCGTGTGAAGCAGCGATACGGTTGTGTCGCCCAATTCAATTTCAGCGCCGCCCTCCATGCCTTTGACGGTGCGACCCAAATCCCCCACCACGCCGGAGCCGGCCTGTGCGTACGGAATCTCGGCTTTGTTTGCGTACACCGGAACGTCCAATTTGAATAGCAGCGGATCGATGGCGTTCACATGGTCGTAATGAGCATGCGTGATAATGAAACCGGCGATCTTCCAATCGCCGTCGGCGGCCAGGGTTAAGAGTTGTGTGGGATCCCACGCCGGGTCAACAATCAACGCTTGGCGGGTTTTGTCGTCACCGATTAGATATCCAAAATTTTGCATGGGGCCGATCGGAAATTGCTGGAGAGTAAAAGACACAATTATACGCCCGCTCGTTTCATCAACGTGTCCACGTGACGGAAATGATGCGAAGTGTCGAAGCACGCGGCCATTTCTTTGGTGGTCAAATACCGTGCGAAGGTTGCATCGGCCTCGATGAGATCGCGGAACGATTTTTGCTGTGTCCACGCTTCCAACGCGTGGCGTTGAACCATCTCGTAGGCTTTCTGACGATCCACCCCTTTTTTCACCAGCGCGAGCAGCAAACTTTGCGTGGCGAGAAAATCGGCGGTCTTGGCCAAATTCGTTTTCATGCGCGCCGGGTACACTTGCAAATTCTCGAGAATGCCTCGCATCCGGTTCAGCGCGTAATCCAGTAAGATCGTGGTGTCCGGAAAAACCACGCGTTCGACCGACGAATGCGAAATATCGCGTTCGTGCCACAACGCGATGTTCTCCAAGCCCGCCATGGCGTTGCTGCGAATCAAACGCGCCAAACCGCAAATATTTTCGGATCCGATCGGGTTTCGTTTGTGTGGCATCGCGCTTGAGCCTTTTTGGCCTTTGCCAAACGACTCTTCGGCTTCGAGAACTTCGGTGCGTTGCAGATGACGCAATTCGGTGGCGATCCGCTCCAACATGCCGCCGATGACAGCCAGCGTGGTCAAGAAATGGGCGTGACGGTCGCGCGGAATCACTTGCGTGGCCACCGGCTCGGGCACCAAGCCCAACTTTTTGCAAACATACGCTTCGACCGTGGGCGCGTTGTGGGCGAACGTGCCGACCGCGCCCGACAATTTTCCCACGGCCATATTGGCGCGCGCGTCTTTTAAACGTTGTTGGTTGCGACGCGCCTCCGTGAGCCAGCCGGCCACTTTGACGCCAAACGTGATCGGTTCGGCGTGAATGCCGTGCGAACGACCCACCATCGCGTCATGTTTGTGACGACGCGCCAGTGTTTGCAGGGTTTGAACAAAAGCGTCGAGATCGTCGGAGAGTCGTTCGCCCGCTTCTTTGATTTGGACCGAAAGCGCGGTGTCCACCACATCGCTTGATGTCAATCCCATATGCAGGTAGCGCGCCTCGGGCCCAATGGTTTCTTCAAGCTGCGTGAGAAACGCGATCACGTCGTGTTTGACGGTTTCTTCGATCTTAAGGATTCGTGGCACATTGATTTTGACTTTCTTGCGAATGGCCGCGATGGCTGCTTTCGGCACGCGTCCCTCGCGCGCCAACGCTTCGGCGGCCAAGGCCTCAATCTCAAACCAAATTTGATACCGACGTTCATCCGACCAGATGGCCGCCATCTCCGGGCGACTGTAACGGGAAATCATGTCGAGGCTCCTGTTAGCGAATCAAGATTGATTTTTCCCGAGCACACGTCCCGCACCACCGACACATACAGCGCGTGTTCTTCGGTGTGGATTTTGGCGGCCAAACTTTCGGGTGTGTCGTCGGAGCTTACGCGCACGCGCGCTTGCGCCACAATCGGGCCGTCATCGTACACATCGTTGACCACGTGCACCGTGCAGCCTGATTCTTTTTCTTGCGCTTCGAGAACGGCGGCGTGCACGCGACGGCCGTACATGCCTTTGCCGCCAAACTTGGGCAACAGCGCCGGATGAATATTCAAAATCCGATTCGGAAACGCGCGAGTCATAGACGGTTCGATCTTCATCATGTATCCGGCCAGGCACACCAAGTCAATTTCACGCTCGGTCAAAGCGATCGACATCTTGGAATACATCTGCGTGCGGGTCTTGTATTTGGCCGGCTCGAAGATCAGAGTTTCCACGCTCATCTCGCGCGCACGCGCCAGTGCGAACGCGTATTTTTGCGTGGAGATCAGAACCACGACTTCGCCATTGATATCCCCACGTTTGCAGGCGTCGTACAACGCTTGAAAGTTGGTTCCGTTGCCGGAGGCGAGAACGGCGATACGTTTTTTAGATGGTACGGACATCGCACGACCCTTTTATCAGTCGTCCCACGTAGGTCGAGCCTGGAAATAATTTTTTCGCGGCCGCTTCCACTTTCGGATCGACCACCAAAATCATTCCGAGCCCGTTGTTGAACGTGCGGTGCATCTCCTCCTGCGAGAGTCGCGCGCGCTGTTGCAATTCCTCGAAGATCGGTGGTACGCGCCAGCTGCCGACGCGAAGTTCTGCCGACAACGTGGGCGGCAGCACGCGCGGAATATTATCGGTGAATCCGCCTCCGGTGATGTGCACCGCGCCCTTGATACCGAAGCGGCCCGGGCGATTCAATTTTTTTAACGCGTTTAAAACAGGACGAACGTAGAGACGCGTGGGCGCCAATAACGCCGCTTGCTTGGCCCGCCACTCGTTTTGTGGAAACACTTTTCGCACCAACGAATATCCATTCGAATGAAATCCCGACGACGGCAATCCGAGCAACAAATCGCCCGCGCGGCAAGTTTCCTTGGGTTTCAGCATGCGGGATTTTTCCACCACGCCCGTCGCAAATCCGGCCAAATCGTATTCGCCGGGTTTGTAGAAGCCGGGCATCTCCGCGGTTTCCCCGCCGATCAATTCGCAATCCGATTCCTTGCAGGCGGCGACGATGCCTTTGATCACGTGTTCGGCCACGTCCACATCAAGTTTGCCGCTCGCGAAATAATCAAGAAAGAACAGCGGCTTGGCTCCCGAGCAAATGAGGTCGTTCACGTTCATGCCGACGAGATCGTATCCGATCGTGTCGTGCACGCCCAATGCCTGAGCGATCGCGAGTTTGGTTCCAACGCCGTCGGTGCAGCCAATCAAAATTGGTTGCTTGTAGCCTTTCGGCAGCGGCAAGCCATCGGAAAAACCGCCGATGCGCGGCGCCATTTTTTTGATGCGATCAACGAGTTCGTTGCCCGCGTCGATGTCGACGCCGGCTTTTTTGTAAGTGATCATAATCTTATGCGGAAGCGACCTGAATTTTTCGGGATCCCGGTTTGACCGCCGGGACGCCCTGCTTGCAGAGTCGGCATTCGGACGGCTGCCAACTTTCGACCGCAAGCGTGAGAAGCGAACACAAAGGTTTGTTGAACGTGGACAGATGTGGGTTCTGGCCCACCGATCGGTTCACCACCGACCCAATGCCCGCCAACTCGGCACCGTGCTGCTGAACCAGTTTGACGACCTCGGCCGTTGAGAGACCCGTGGTGATCACGTCTTCAATCACGAGCACCTTGTCCTTCGGCGTCAATACAAAACCGCGACGCAACGTCGGACGCCCCGCTTCGTCTTTTTCAGAGAACACCGCGCGACATCCTTTGGCGCGCGCCACCTCGTGTCCGATGATAACGCCGCCCAACGCGGGCGACACCACCACATCGATTCGGTCTTTAAATTGGTCAGCCAACTCTTTGCCCAAATGCTCGGCGATGGTCGGGTGTTGAAGCAACAAGGCGGTTTGCAAATAGCGATCGCTGTGCAAGCCGGAGGATAAGACGAAATGTCCTTCGAGCAACGCTTCTTTTTCTTTAAATAATTCCAGCAAGTCCATAAATTGTATTCCGTCATTCCCGAAATTCTCTATCGGGAATCCTCCTTATCTTTACCTTTCGCAAATGCAGATTCCCGATAGAGAATTTCGGGAATGAGGGCAAATTTATTCATCCTCGTTTCCAATCCAACGTCAGTTGTTCCGCTAAAAATTCGGGTTTCTTCGCTTCGATCAACGGTCGTCCCACCACAATGAACGTGGCTCCCGCCTCCCGCGCGTGCGCGGGCGTGGCAATGCGTTTCTGATCGCCCGCGTCCCCTTCGGGCAATCGAATGCCCGGCGTAACAATGACCATTTTGGATCCGATCAGCGAACGCAGCCGCGCTGTTTCTCCGACGGAGGCCACCACGCCGTCGAGTTTTGCGCGTTGGGCCAGCAGAGCCAACTGCTCCACTTGCTCCAGGGGTGAGCGTTGAATGCCAATACCGTACAGATCTTCAGCCGACAAACTGGTCAGAACCGTGACGCCCCAAATTAGAGGACGACCGCGCACCAGCGCGGCCGCTTTAAGCGCACTTTCTCCCGCCGAGGTATGGACGGTGGCGCTGTAGATGCCGTTCTTTCCAGCCTCGGCAATGGAGCGGATCATGGTGTTTGGAATATCGTGAAATTTTAAATCGAGGAAAATCTTTTTGCCGGCGCGCCGGATCTTTTTCAGAATTTGCGGGCCGTAACGCAAAACCAACGTTGGGCCGACTTTATAAACGTCGCAATGTTTGCGCGTTGCCTTTAGCAACGCCAGCGCTTCTTTTTCCGTATCAACGTCCAGTGCAACAATCAATGGTTTCATTGTGTTTTTGTAATGCCGTCATTCCCGAATGTTGTTATCGGGAATCCTCCTTATCTTTACCTTTCACAAATGTAGATTCCCGATAGAGAATTTCGGGAATGACATTTATTGAAGTGTTCCCACAGCTTGCTGTATATTTTTAAACCCGTCTCTTTCCATTAACCGCAACAATCCTTTGTTGATGTCGGGCACCAGCGACGGCCCTTCGTAAATCCAGCCGGTGTAAACCTGCACCAGCGAGGCGCCCAATCGAATTTTTTCGTACGCATCCTCGGCGCCAAAAATTCCACCCACACCGATCAACGGCACCACACCTTTCGTAATCGCGCGCAGTTTTTTCAACACATGATTCGCCTTGCTTAAAATCGGCTTGCCGCTCACCCCGCCCACCAAGTCGTGATGTGTTTTCTGAATGAGACTGTAATCGATGGTGGTGTTGGTGGCGATCAAGCCCACGTTCAAATCGACGGCCACGTGTCCAATATCGTCGAGTTCTTCATCCGAACAATCGGGAGACACTTTCGTGAAAATCAATTTCGCGGGATCGCCGGCGGCCTCGGCCAAAGCCGTGTTCTTCGCGCACACGGCGCCCAACACGGCGGCCAAATGGTTTTGCCGCTGGAGACTACGCAAATTTGGGGTGTTTGGCGAACTAACATTGACCACGATATAGTCGGCGTACGGGTGAACGTTTTCCAATCCCATTAAATAATCGTCGACCGCTTCTTCGATCGGTGTGTCGCGGCCTTTGCCGATGTTGGCGCCGATCGGGCATTTGCGTCCCTCCGTCAAATTTTCCTGCAAGCGTTGCGCGGCAATTTTCACGCCCGGATTGTTAAATCCCATGCGATTGAGCAGCGCGCGATCCTGTTTAAGACGAAACAAGCGCGGCTTCTTTTGGCCTTCCTGCGGCAGCGGCGTGAAGGTGCCCACTTCAATGAAGCCGAAACCGAAATCCGGCAACACGCTGAGCAGTTCGGCGTTTTTGTCAAAACCGGCGGCCAGCCCGACGGGATTCGAGAACGCCAGTGAACGGACCGAAACATTCAAGCGGGGATCGTTAACCTGAAAAAACGGCTTCGCGGCCACATCGAGCACGAACGGCAAACGGTCCATGGTGCCCAATGATTTCACCGCGAGATTGTGCGCGACCTCCGCGTCCAATCCGAAGAAAATATATTTGAGCAACCGGTTATAGAGCGCTTGGATGGGGTTGGGGCGAGTGGGCATTTTTTTCAAAAACCGTTTGTCCGCCGACGAAGGTGCGTTCGATAACACCGTGCAACTGCCAGCCAAGAAAAGGCGAGTTCTGGCTGCGGCTGACGAAATGCGTGAATGTTTGTTTGGCGTCCGGATCAAAGATCACGATGTCGGCGGCCGAGCCGGGCTGGAGAGTCCCGGCGGGCAGTTTGAAAATGCGCGCCGGAATATCGGACATTCGCGAGATCATTTCGGGCAATGTGAGAAGACCGGCTTTTACCAGTTCGCTCACGATGAGCGGCAGCGCCGTTTCGAGTCCAATCAGACCAAAGGGAGCCGTATTAAACTCCTGCGCTTTTTCGGCCTGCGTGTGCGGCGCGTGATCGGTGGCGATGCAATCGATCACGCCTTCTTTAAGCGCCTGACGCAGCGCTTGGACATCGGCCTGCGTGCGCAGCGGCGGGTTCATTTTTGCGTTGGCCATGTACTCGGCCACCGCGTCTTCGGTTAAAACCAAATGGTGCGGTGTCACGTCCGCGGTCACGCGCAAATTTTTTTCTTTGGCTTGGCGGACGAGGTCGACTGTTTCCTTGGTGGAAATATGGGTCAGGTGGAGTTTGCCGCCGGTGAGTTCGGCCAGCGCGATGTCGCGCGCGGCCATGCAATATTCGGCCTGTCGCGGAATTCCTTTGAGTCCGAGCCGCGTGGCGAGCGCCCCTTCGTTCATGACGCCGCCGGCCGACAGTTGATGGTCTTCGCAATGATCCATGACCGGAATGTCAAATGTTTTCGTGTATTCGAGCGCGCGGCGAAACAATTGGGCGTTCATGACGCCCGAACCGTCGTCGGTAATGGCCACACATCCGACACGCGTCATGGCCCCAATCTCCGACATTTCCTGGCCTTCGCGCGCTTTGCTGATGGTGCCGGTCGGATAAACGCGCGCCGAACCTTCTTGCGCGGCGCGGCTGAGCACAAATTGAATGTCGCTCACGTTGTCCATCGGCGGTGTGGTGTTGGGCATCGATACGACACTGGTCACGCCGCCCGCGGCCGCCGCGCGCGTTCCGGTCGCGATGGTTTCTTTGCTTTCTCCTCCCGGTTCGCGCAGATGAACATGAACATCAACGAGTCCGGGCGCCACCACTTTGCCGGCGGCATCAATGGTGAGCACCGACGCCGGTGCGTTTAAGTGATCGCCAATCGAGTGCACGCGGCCATTCTCAACGAGAATGTTGGTGATGCGATCCACATTTTCACGCGGATCGATCACGCGTCCACCGCAAATGAGAAAGCGGCCGACGTGAGATTTTAAGAGAGGCGGGTTCATAGACGCGGTTCTCCCGCGGATTCGGCGGCGATCGCGGTTTGCGATGAGGCCACCGGATTGCCCGCCAGCCAATAAAGCACCGACATTCGCACGGCCACCCCATTGGTGACTTGATCCAAAATCACGCTCTGATGCGAATCGGCCACTTCCGATGTAATTTCAACGCCGCGGTTCATGGGGCCCGGATGCAGCACGATGCAATCGCGCTTCGCCAAATGCAGCCGTGACAAATTCAACCCGAACAGTTCGCTGTATTCGCGAATCGACGGCATGAGATTTTCTTTTTGGCGTTCCATCTGCAGCCGCAGCACATTCACCACATCCGCGTCTTTGATGGCGTCATCGATGTGGCTTGTGACCGTCACTTTGCCATCGAAAATTTCCGATAAACCCGCGGGCAACAATGTTTCTGGCGCGCACACGGTCACATGCGCGCCCAATTTGGTTAAGCCCCACAAATTGGAACGGGCCACGCGCGAATGGGCCACATCGCCCAAGATCGCCACTTTGAGGCCTTCAATCTTTTTCTTTTTCTCGAGAATCGTGAAGATGTCGAGCAGGCCTTGCGTCGGATGTTCGTGCGCGCCGTCACCGGCGTTGAGCACATGCATTTTTATTTCGCGCGCCAACAAATGCGGAGCGCCGGAGGCCGAATGACGCAACACAAGAAAATCCGCCTTCATGGCCTCGAGCGTTTTCGCGGTATCGATCAGCGATTCGCCTTTCTGCACCGAGCTGGTCGAGGCCGCAATGTTCAAGGTGTCGGCCGACAAACGCTTGGCGGCCAATTCGAACGAGGTGCGCGTGCGGGTGGAGGGTTCGAAGAACACGAGCGCGACGGTGCGTCCGCGAAGCGCCGGCGCTTTTTTTACCGAGCGCGTGAACAATTGCTTCATTGGTTTGGCTTGATCCAAAATCTGTTCGATCTGAAGTTTGGAAAGGTATTCCAATCCGAGCAGATCCTTCACGCGATCCACGCCCGCTTTCATTGTTGTTTGGGTTCTCCGATCACCAGCTGGTCTTCTCCGTCACTCTCGGTCAATAGCAGCATGACCGATTCGGAGCGTTTGGTGGCGATTTGAATCGCCGAAAAGCGAGGTTCAATCGGCAGCTCGCGATGACCGCGATCCACGAGCACCACCAGCGACACACGCTGTGGCCGGCCGTAGTCCATCAATTCGTCGAGCGCGGCGCGAATGGTTCGGCCCGTGAATAACACATCATCGATCAAAATCAAATGTTTCCCATCCACATCAAAGTTGAGATTGGTTTCGCCGACGATCGGTTGAATACCCGCGGTGCCGAAGTCGTCGCGATAAAGCGTGATGTCGATTTCCCCGACCGGCACAGAAATGTTTTTGCGTGCGAGAAGGCCCGCCGCGATTCGTTTGGCCAACAGCGCGCCGCGCGTTTGAATGCCGATGAGCGCGGTATCGTTCGGCGCGGCCGCTGCCGCGGCGGCCACGTGCTGCGTCATTTGGTCGATGGCAGCTTGGAGGTCGGAGGCCGAACGGGTTTCACGAATCTGCAGTAAAGGTTTGGTTGATTTGGACATGGAGCTCACGCCGACACCAATTTGCGGTGGCGCTTTTTCATTTGACGAATGCGCGTGACGATGGTGCGATTCTTGAACGCCTTGCCCGCAATATCGTTGCGAAAGTGCGCGTTTTGAAACGAAATCTTTTTAACACCTTGATACGCTCGGACCACCGCGGTTTCGAGCGTGCGGCCGATGCCGGTCACACTGAGCACACGTCCTCCGGCGGTCACGATGTTCACGTCGTGTCTCTTGGTCCCGGCATGAAACACATAAACGCAACGGTCTTTTTCCACGGTTTCGAGTCCCGAGATCGGCAGTCCGGTCGCGAAAGTTCCCGGATATCCGCCGGACGCCATTACCACCGCGCACGCCGCGCCCGGCCGCAACTCCAGCCGCACGTTGGCGAGCGTACCGCCGGCCACCGCTTTGAACATGTCGTACATGTCCGACTGAATCAACGGCAACACCGCTTGCGCTTCCGGATCGCCAAGACGCACATTAAATTCCAGAACCTTCGGGCCGTGTTTTGTGATCATAAGGCCGAAATAGATGACCCCTCGAAAATCGAGCTTGTCGGTGGAAATGCCGCGTTGAAAATTGTCGATCACGTATTTGTTCACATGAATGCGCGTGGCGTCATCGTAGAACGGCGTCGGCGCGTAGGCGCCCATGCCACCGGTGTTCGGGCCTTGATCTTTGTCGAACACGCGCTTGTGATCTTGGGAGGCGGGCAACGGCAACACTGCGCGCCCGTCGGTTAACGCCATCAAACTCACCTCAGGCCCTTTCAGTGTTTCTTCGAGCACGATGCGTGCGCCGGCCGCGCCGAATTTTTTCTCCTCCATAATTTCTTCGATGGAGCGAATCAGTTCATCGGTGGTCGCGGCCACCACCACGCCTTTGCCGGCGGCGAGGCCGTCGGCTTTCAGGACCCGAAATTTTTGTCCGGCTTCCGACAGCGCAAACGCCTTCGCGGCTTTGACGTCGTCGAAAATCCGATAATCGGCGGTGGGAATACCGTGGCGTTTCATAAATTCTTTGGCGTAAATTTTGCTGCCTTCCAGCTGGGCCGCTTTTTGACTCGCGCCGACCACCAGATGTCCGCGCGCACGCAAGCCGTCGGCGAGACCTGCGACCAAAGGCGCTTCGGGTCCGATAACGGTCAATTTGATTTTCTGCTGCTCGATAAACGCGGCCACACTCTCGACATCGTCAATGTTCAAAGAAACCGGTGTGCCGAGCAGCGCCATTCCCGGGTTGCCTGGCGCCGCAAACAATTGCCCCACCTTCGGGCTCATCTTCAAAGAATGGGCGATCGCGTGTTCGCGTCCCCCGCCGCCGATGACCAAAACGTTGGCTAACATGGAACCGTGTTGTTGGTCTGCACGCCTTTTTCCAGCGCGATGGGGTATTTGCCGGTAAAGCACGCGGTGCAAAAATCCGTCGGATTCATTTTTGTGGAGCGCAACATGGCGGCTTCGCTGAGATAGGACAGACTATTGACGCCGAGATACGCGCGGACTTTTTCGGTGGAAAGTTTGGAAGCAATCAGTTCTTTGGTGGTCGGTGTGGCAATCCCATAAAAGCAAGGACTGATGATGGCAGGAGAACTGATGCGCATGTGAACCTCCTTGACGCCGACGCGCCGCAACATGCGAACCAATTTGCGGCTGGTCGTGCCGCGCACGATGGAATCATCGACCAACACGACCTTTTTGCCTTTCAATGCTTCGGCGACGGCATTGTATTTTATCTTCGCTCCGAAGTCCCGGATCGATTGCTTGGGCTCGATGAACGTGCGGCCGATGTAATGGCTACGGATTAAGCCCATGTCAAAGCGAATACCGGAGACTTCCGCGTAACCCATGGCCGCCACCGAGGCCGAATCCGGCACTGGAATTACCATGTCGGTGTCAGGAGGTGGCGGCGCTTCGTGCGCAAGTTGACGGCCCATTTCACGTCGTGTTTCGTAAACGTTGTGACCAAAAATTTTGCTATCGGGTCGCGAGAAATACACGTACTCAAACACGCACATGGCCTTGTTCTTCACTTTGGAGATCACGTGCGATTTAAGACCAGCGGAGGTGATATCGATCAGTTCACCCGGTTCCACATCGCGCACGTAACGCGCGCCGACCAAATCGAATGCGCTGGTTTCCGAGGCAACCACCCACGTTTTTCCCAATTTCCCCAACGCCAAGGGCCGCACACCGTATGGATCGCGGGCAGCCAAGATCCCCTTCTTTGTGATGAACACGAAACAATAGGCGCCGCGCAATTGACGCAGCGCGTCGAGCAAAGGCCGCACGAAACCCGTTTCTTTTGACTTGGCGAACAAATGCAGAACCACTTCGGTGTCGGAATTGGTTTGAAAGATCGCGCCTTTTTCCTCAAGATTCTTGCGGATCTCGATGGCGTTGGTGAGGTTGCCGTTGTGAGCGACCGCTATGCGGCCATTGCCCGTGTTGACCGAAATGGGTTGGCAATTGCGCAACGAGGAATCGCCGGCCGTCGAATAACGCACGTGACCGATGGCGTGATTGCCTTTCAGTTCATCGAGCACCGTTTCGTTAAAAACATCCGACACAAGTCCCATTCCGAGTTTTGTGTGCAATCCGCTGCCGTTGTAAGTGACGATGCCGGCCGCTTCTTGACCGCGATGTTGCAGCGCGTACAGTGACAGATACACGAGTCGCGCCGCGTCTGGCGAGCCGTAAATGGCCGCGATGCCGCATTCCTCGTGCATGACATCGAGAGGATCTTTCGTCGTCATTCCCGAAATTTTCAGTCGGGTATCATCCTTGTCATCCCCGAAATTTTCGATCGGGGATCCTCCACATTTGCTGTTACAGAAAGAGGTTGATTCCCGACTGAAAATTTCGGGAATGACGGCATTCATTTTAATTGGTGAAATTTCTGGCATAGGCAATGGCTTTCTCCCAAAATTCATGGCCGTCCCCGTATTCAGAACCGAGCTTGGCCGGACGATTGGTCCAGTTCGGATGCTGATAGCGCGAGACAAACCGTTCCGGATGCGGCATAAGCCCCACGACATTGCCGGATTTGTTGCAGAGCCCGGCGATCGCGTGTTCGGATCCGTTGGGATTAATCGGATCGTAACGGAATACAATCTGGTTGTTCTTTTTCAGTGTTTCCAAAATTGTTGGCGTGGCCGTTAAAAATTTTCCTTCACCATGCGCGATCGGCAATTCCAGCGACGGCGACAGTCCGTTGAGCCATGTTGCCGCGGATTTTTGATACGCGAGTTTGGTCCAATGACATTGAAAGCGGTTGGAATCGTTGAGCGCCAACGTTACCGATTGTTTGGTGTCCATTGGATCAAAGCCAGGCAACAATCCTGTTTTCACGAGCACCTGAAATCCGTTGCAAACGCCGATCACGGGTTTTTTCGATTCGACGAAACGGGCCAATTGTTCGAACAGCTTCAAACGAAATTCGTTCGCGAACACCTTGCCGGCGGAGATGTCATCGCCGTAAGAGAATCCACCGGGAATCACAATCATATGATACGGATGAAGCCGAACCTGTCCGTTCAGCAACCGATTGATATGAACAAGCTGGCTTTCGCCGCCCGCCAGCGATAACGCATGAATGGTTTCCTGATCGCAATTGGTGCCGGCCGCGCGCACGACCAGTACTTTGGGTTTGGTCGCCATTTAAAAAGCTCCCAAGCCGCCGAGCCAAGCCTGTTTCAATTCGGCAATGGGTGTATCGAGCAGCGTCTCCGTCGCAGTCTTGATGGTGAGATTCTTTCCAGCACAGTGGGATCCGAAGCTTGGAATTCACGTGACTTGAAGTCGCGGC
>JADMIO011398579.1_pt1 | contig 97243 bp, 80 predicted proteins | sample 8958161 | NCBI WGS metagenome assembly JADMIO01 (sample SAMN16585339, study PRJNA669376) | soil metagenome | isolation source: Crop rotation soil | place: USA: Cullars Rotation, Alabama | collected 2011
GCGACAACTTGTCCACGTGGAATTCTAAGCTTAGGATCCCAATGTGCTGGAAAGGATTTCCGTTGGCGTGATCGTAATGAAAATGCGTATCGACGACGTACTTCACCGGCTTCGGACTGATGAGCTTCAGATCTTCGATCATCGCACGCGCGGCGGCAGGCGACGTGCCGGTATCGACGACCATCAGAGAGTCGTTCCCTACAATGACGACGTTGTTGCTGCCGGTCGCCATCGTCCCTGCTGAGGTCGCGTAATACACGCCATCGGCGATCCGCGCGAATTTGTAGGCGTGGCCGGTGATGACCTCGCCTGACGCCGCGGATTGTTCGCCGCGCTGCGCCGCGCCAGCGTGAACCATGGAGAGCGCCAACGCCAGCGGCGCGAGCGCAAGCAGGGGTGTGGTTTTCTTCAATTCTGTCCTCCGGGCAAAAGAACGAAAGGCGGCGCGAGGCCGCCCTTCGTCGTGAGTGTAACGCGGTACGGCTCGTGCCGACTCAGTGTCAATACGTGATCGTCACTCCGAGGCGGACGAGGCGGCCGGGTAGGATCGCCGTCACGCGATCGAGCGTCGGACCAAACGAGTTGATCTGCGCGGTCACCGGGCTTGCGTTGAGCGCATTGAAAATGCCGACCTCCGGCCGCACCGTAAAGCGATCGGCGCGGACGATCTTGGAGAAATTCAGATCGAGCTGATTCACGCGGTCGAGGTACACGGTGTTGGTCGGCACGAGCGGCGTCGTCACCGACGCCTGCACCAGCGCCGGCACCTGCGCGCGCGTGACGACATACGTGATCGCCCGTGCCGCGCCAGGAATGCTCTGGACGACGGCGCTGGCGCGGATGCCGTACGGCAGGGCAAACGTACCGGACACACGGGCCAGCGTTCTGAACGGCACGTCGTAGGTGGTCTGGTCGCAGAACCGGAGGCTGTTCGGGTCCTGGACGTCGCAGATTGTCGAGATCGTTCTCCCGGTCGACGTTCCGCCGTTCAGCGTCACGCTGCGCCAGCGGACGTTCAGCGTGACGTCGACGCCCGAATAGTGCTGCCGGTTGTTCGATGAGTTCGTGTCGAGCAGGTTCACGCCACCGAGCGCCGACGGGAGGAGGTTGTAAATCGGAATCGTCTCTCCGACGACGAGCGGATTGGCCACCGAGGTGAGCGTGTACGACGAGAACGGCGCGGCCAGGTTCTGCGTGTAGATCAGATCGTAGAAGTTGCGGCGGTTGTAGCTGACCGACACGCCGACGCCGTTGCGAATTTCGTGCTGCACCGCGATGTCGAATACCCACTGGTACGGCCGGCTGATGTTCGGATCGAACGTCTGGTTCTGACGGATACCGAAGTTCCGGTTGCTGGTCGGCCCGAGCTCGTTTTCCTGCGCGATGTCGTCGCGATTGAGGTCGGTCCACGTGCGGACGTCGGTCGAAATGAAGACGGGGTTGTACGTCGCCGCGAAGCCGGTGCCCTGCGACTGCACGTACGAGCCGAGCGTGCCCTTGATCGCCGTCTTACCTGTACCGAACAGATCCCACGAGACGCCGAGCCGCGGCGAGATGTTCTTCCAGCTCACCAGGTCGGGGATGGCGTCGAAGTGCCGCTCCGGCACGAACCGGCCGGCGGGCACGGTCTGCTCGGGAATCGACGTGCGGAAGTAGTCGAACCGCAGCCCCGGGCTCAGCGTGACCCGGCTCTTCGTCCACGTATCCTGCACGTAGATGCCGAGGTCAGCGTCGACGTTGTTCTGGAACGTCGTCGGCGTGTTGAAGACGGTGACCTGCGTCGCGACGCCGTTGCGGTATTGCTGGTTCAAGTCGCCGTTGATGCCAGAGCGCGTGTCGCGCTGCCAGCCGAAGCGATCCTGGATGCCGACCTTGAGCGCGTGCGAGCCGGTGACGTACGACAGCGACGACACCAGGTAGTGGCTCATGGTCGGCATCAGTTCCGGTCCCGTCTGAACGCCGGTGCCGGTGTTTGCGGCCACGGTCTGCGTGAGGAGCACGAGGTCGGCGTGCGCGATGCTGCCGTAGCCTGTGCCCGGCGGGCACAGGTTGTACGCCGTGTGGCAGGCGCCGATGATCACCTGCGGTTCGTACTGATACTTCGCGTTGTTGAACGTCTGGTTGTAGCCGGCTTCGAACAGCAGGTGGCTGCTGATCGTGGACGTCCAGCGGCCCTGCGCGATGTGCTGCGCCGGCTGCGACTGCGTCAGACTGGCCTCCGGAGCGATGGTGCCGGACAGGTTCGCATGCCCCCGGACTTTGTCGGACCAGTCGAACATCGCCGTGAACTTGTTCTTCGGCGTGACCTGCGTCGTCACGCGGCCGATGAACGCCTTGATGTTGTTGTCGTCCACGGCCTGCGTGCCGTCGGCGTTGACCGCTCCGCCGACGTAGTTGTTGTACGCCCAGTTGCGGCCGCTGAGGAAAAACCAGAGGCGATCTTTCTTCAACGGTCCGCTCACGGTGTAGTTCAGGTCGTACTGGCGATACAGCTTTGCCGGCAGCGTAAAGCCGCGCGCGGCGAGATCGGCGTTCGTGTTCTGGCTCGACAGGCTGGTGTTGGCGAAATTGCTGACGAACTCGACGTCGTATTTGTTGCCGCCCGTTTTCGGGATGCGGTTCACGAGCACGCCCGACAGCTGGTTTTCCGCCGCGCCGCCGCTCACCTGCACCGCGATTTCCTGGGTCTGCGCTTCGTTGTCGTACACGCATGAGCACTGGCCGCCAGAGAACATTGCGTCGGCAACCATGCCGTCGATGAGCGTGCGCGAGTCGCCGTTGAGTGAGCCGTGCACGGTCAGGCTGCCGCCCACCCACATCGTCGTCGAACCGCCGACGTCGTACTGGCCCGTCAGCACCGCCGGGACCGTCCCGGCCATCGTGACGTAGTTGCGCCCGGTCGGCAGCGACTGCAGCAATTCGTTGTTGACGACCTCGCGCCGCTGACTCGACTGCACGTCGACGATCGGCGTCTCGCCGGTCACCGTGATGCTCTGTTCGATGTTGCCGACAGCGAGTTCGACGTTGAGCGGAGCGACGAAGTTGGATTCGAGGACGATCCCCTCGCGCACGACGGTGTTGAACCCAGCCAGCGTGAACGTTACCTTGTAGGTCCCCGGCCGGAGATCGACGAGACGGTACTGGCCCGTTTCGTTGGTGATGCCGGTGCGGGTTTTTTCGATCAGCGCCGGACTGCTGGCTTCTACGGTGACGCCGGGCAGCACAGCGCCGCTGGCGTCACGAACGACGCCGGCGATGGCGCTCTGACCGGTGGTCTGCGCGAGCAGCAACGCCGGTGCCCAAACAACGAAGACGAGAACCAGACAACCCCTCAATGCTCGTGACATTCTGCAGTCCCTCAATAGATGAACGTCTAATTCCGGGATTTCAACGTGTGTTGTACGAGACGATCGGCGCGTGGCTCCGCATCGAGGCCACGGCACGCGGCAATCAACTGGTCGAATTGCACAGGGCTGATGGGCACGCCGGGAGCGACGGCGCGAATACGGCGCGCCTCCTCGTCGAAGTCCCAGATGAATTCGCGGCCGGTCGCCTGACGGGTGAAGGTGCGGCCGTCTTTCAGTGCAATCGTGATCCGCGGCGCGAAGAGCGGCATCCGATGCGACGGGATGATCCGCACCCGCTTCATCAGCTCGAGCACCTCCGGCGGATCCGGCGCGCCCGGCAGCATGGGGAAGCCGCGAGTGACGACAGCGTACGCACTGTAGTAGCGCGTGCTCCCGCGGCGCGGATCGTCGGTCGAATCCTCGCGCTGCGTGGCGAACGCCGGGCTGGGGTACTGCGTCTCGAGCCAGTTGACCACCGCTTCGACGTAGTCCACATCCTGGTAGCGGATGTTGTGCTCTTCGCAGAGCCTGGCTGTGACGTCGATATGCGCGATGTTGTAACCGGGAATGGAATAGATCCGGTACAGCGTTTCGAGCAGCAGCCAGTCGGTACCGAGCCCTGCCGTGAGCTTCTGCAGGCTCGTGCGTGTGTCGCCGGTGAAGCTGTAGGTCAGCTCACCCGTGTTGTTCCCCGCGTACGCGCGATAAAAACCCGCGGGCCCTTCGAGCACCGCTTCTCCACCGGCGATGCGGCCCTGACGCGCGAGCCCGACGGCGAGCATCGCGTTCCTGGCCGCCGCACCTTCGCGCAGCGCCCGGCTCTCGAGGTTGGAGCCGGCCATGTTCGTGCACAGCGAGATCACGGCCTGCACCTGGTCCTCGTTGAAGCGCATGATCTTCGCCGCCGCCACGGCCGCGCCGAACAGGCTGAACACGGGACCGGCGTGGAACCCGCGCGCCATGACCGTCGGGATCCAGTCAGCCGCCATTCGCTCCATGACCTCGTAGCCGGCCGCGACCGCGGTGACGAACTCCTTGCCGGTCGCGTTCTCGTTTTCCGCGCCGGCCAGCGCAGCCGGGATGATCACGGTCCCCGGATGCGTGAGCATCCTGAACGTGTCCCACTTGCCGCCGGTGTACATCATCTCGGAGTTCGCAAACGCGGCGCCGCCTCTCGTAACGCGCCGTCCCGACACCAGGATCGTCGCGCCGCGGGTGACGCCGTCTTCCTCGTCGGTGACAAACTGGACCGCCTGCTGTCCGCCGGCCATCTGCGACCCGACGAGCGCCGACGCCACGTTCTGAAGCGTCAAGCCCTTCACGCGATCGACAACTGCCGGCGGGAGGTCGTCGAACCGCAGAACGCTGACCCATCGCGCGAACTGCCGGCTCAATGACGGTGATGCTGACGCCTGCTCCCGACGCGGCTGCGCCGCGGCGCGAAGCACCGTACCCGGCGCCGCGAGCAGCCCCAGGCTGCCGGTTGCCGACGCGCGCATGAACGTCCGCCGATTGCAGTGAAGCACGGCTCTCACCCTTTATTGACGCAGCGCAAAGGCATACAGCGAACTGCCGGCGCACACGGCGACGTATTGCCGGCTGTTTACCGCATAGGAGATCGGGCTCGACTGCACCTGTCCGCCCGCGGTGAACGACCACAGGAGCGAACCCGTGCGCGCGTCGAGCGCGTAGATGTACCCCTCGCGGCCGCCGCTGAACAGCAGATCCGCCGCCGTAGTCAGGACGCCGGCTTCCGTAAAGTCCGTCATCTTGAATTCCCACTTGCGCGTGCCCGTGAGCGGATCGATCGCGAGCACCGCGCCGTAACCTTCGTCTTCGGTGCGCAGGTTGTTGGTTGCGGTTCGAAGCCCCTGCGCATCGGTCGCGCGTCCTTCGCCACCGCCGAAGTACTGTCCCTCGACGTAGGTCTGCGGCCGTTTGATGAATAGCGAGCCGTAATTCACCCACGCCGGAACGTAGAACAGACCGGTTTGCCGGCTATAGGAGGGGCTGTACCAGTTCGTCGCGCCCTGATTGCCGGGATAGACGAGCGTGCCTTGCGGCGTTGCTTCCTGTCCGGGAATGCGCTTCGGCCGCCCTTTCTCGTCGAATCCTTCGGCCCAGGTCACCCGCACGAACGGCCTGCCCGAGAGGAACTCACCCGTGAGGCGGTCGAGCACGTAAAAGAAGCCGTTGCGGTTGGCCCAGAACATCGCCTTACGCGGGCGATCGCGCCAGCGGATGTCGGCGAGCACCGGCACCTGGACGGCGTCCTGATCGAATTCGTCATGCGGCGAGAACTGATAGTGCCACTTCAGCCGGCCGGTATCGGCGTCGAGCGCGACGACCGACGCCGTGTACAGGTTGTCGCCTGGCCGCGAGTCGCCGTTGCGATCGGGACCGGCGTTGCCAATGCCCCAGTACGTGAGGTTCGTCTCGGGATCGTAAGAGCCGGTCACCCAAATGGAACCGCCGCCGGTTTTCCACGAGTCACCGCCCCAGCTCTCACGGCCAGCCTCGCCGGGCCCTGCGACCGTGTAGAAGCGCCACGCTTCTTTGCCTGTCTTCGCGTCGAACGCCGCCAGAAACCCGCGGATGCCATACTCACCGCCCGCGGGACCGACGATCACTTTGTCTTTGACGACGAGCGGCGCGACCGTCAGCGAATATCCAGCCTCGGGCCGCGAAATCTTCACGTTCCATATCAGCCGGCCGGTTTTCGCGTCGACCGCGATCAGGTGGCCGTCGATCGTGCCCATGAACAGCGTGTCGTCGAGAATCGCCAGGCCGCGGTTCACGCGCCCGCAGCACAGCCTGGCGAGCTGCGAGGGACGATAGGAGTAGCTCCAGAAGATCCGGCCGGTCGCCGCGTCGAGCGCGACGATATCGTTCGGCGCCTGGACGGTGTACATGACGCCGTCCACCACGAGCGGACTTGCCTCGAACTTCTCGAGAGATCGCGCCTGAAATACCCATGCAGGCTCCAGGCGCTTCACGTTCTCGGGCGTGATCTGCGTGAGCGCGGTGTAGCGCTCGCTGCGAAAATTCCCCGAGTACGTCAGCCAGTTCTGCGGCTCACGGTCGGCGCGCAGCAGACGTTCGAACGTCACCTGTGCGTCGAGCGCCGCACCGGTCGCGAGCGCGAGCCCGAGCGTCGCGAGGCCAAGACGGATCCTCAATTCGCTGCCCCCGCGCCCTTCAATGTCGCCAGGTACCCGACGAGATCGGCAATTTCGGCGCTCGTGAGCCGCCCGCGATACGACGTCTTCGGCGATTTCTCCACGACCTCGAACTCGCGCAGGCCCGCCTTCGCGAACGACTGCAGTTGCTCGCGCGAGTCGAGCAGCTGCACGGTGAGCATGTCGTGATTGAGCAGCCGGCCCGTCACGACGGTGCCGTCGCGAGTGACGAGACGCACGCTGCGGTTCTGCGGACGCACTGTCGGCGCCGGGTCGACGATCGCTTTTTCGAGGTCGGCGCTGCGACGAATCAGTCCGATATCACTGATATCGATGCCAAGCCGCGGGCCCTTGCCGTTGACGCTATGACAGGTCAGGCACTGCCCTTTGCCTTCAAACAGCGCACGGCCGCGCTCCGCATCACCGCGCGCAGTGGCTTGGTGCGATGCCGCTGAGGTGCGGAGAAATGCGACGATCTGCGTCGCGGCGGTGTTGGAATAGTTGCCGGGCGGCATCGCGGTGCCCGGAATGCCGCGGCGAATGATGTCGACGAGCTCGGGGTCGCTCGACGCGCGCCGAAAGACACCGTGGCCCAGATCGACACCCGCAATCGCGTCACCGTCTGCACCGTGGCAGTTCGCACACGAATTCATGAACAGGCGCTCGCCGTCCTGCGCGTCCGCCGCCGAATAGGCCGGGGGTTGGGCTGCCCCCCGTCCCGCCGACAGCGCAACAGCGGCGAAGAGTATCCAGCTAATGGACTTCGTGATCATGCGCGCGTGTAACCTCGAGCATGTCCTTTAGGTTCGCGTTTCTGTACGCGCTCCGCGCAGTGAAATTCGTCGTTTCGACGACGAGCGTATCGCCTTCCCGGTGCCCGCGCGCGTCGCCCTTCGCCGCGGCGGGCGCCGTGTTCGACTGCGCAACGGCAGAGCCAGCGGATATCGTCGCCACCGAAAGCACCACACGGCTGCACGAAAATGTGAAGCTCCTGAAATCAGATACACCATTCCTGAGCGACGGAAAATCGACATCGACGGTGGCGCATCCTACTCAATGCGCCCAGAGGTGTGAATACTCAATATTTGGTAGAGCAGAGCGGACTTACTCGATGTGCACGATGCCGCGGCGGATAGCGACGTGGACCGCTGCCGTTCTCTCATTCACTTTGAGCTTGGCGAAGATGTTTTTGATGTGGACGGCGACGGTCGTTTCCGTGATGCCAAGTTCTATCGCGATCAGCTTATTGCGCATACCGCGTGAAATCAGTTCGAGCACTTCGATTTCTCGAGGCGTGAGCGCCGGCAGCCCGGCGCGCTCGTCGAGCTTTGCCTTCACGTCGTCGCGCAACGGGTGTTCCCCCGCGTAAACGTCCCGAACTGTGCGGACCAATTCGTCAGGCAAGGCCTCTTTCAACAGATAGGTGGTCGCCCCAGCAGCGAGCGCTTGATGAATGTCTTCGTCGCCGACGTACATCGTCAGAACGATGATCCGGGCATTTGGATCGTCGCGCCGTATCGCGGAAATCGCTCCGACGCCGCTCATCGCCTTCAACCGGAGGTCCATCAGGGTGATATCGGGCCGGTAGCGACGGAACATCGCGAGCGCCTCTTCGCCACTCGCGGCACGGGCGACCACTTCGATGTCGGGTTCTCGCGACAGAATCAGGGCGATGCCCTCGCGGACGATCCGGTGATCGTCGACGCACAGCACGCGAATTCGCGACGATACTGCGTCCATCCGGCGTCAGGCGGGAATCGACCGGATGATCTGTTCCGCCGGCACGGTCACCTCGACGACAGTGCCGACTCCAGTCACACTGGAAATCATCAGCGTGCCTCCCAATTCCTCCGCACGCTCTTTCATCGTGATCAGGCCGTAGTGATCGTCGGGCACGGCATGAGCGTCGTATTGAAAGCCGCAGCCATCGTCACTCACTCGCAGCATCGCGAGTTGATCGGTGAAGTGCAGCAGCAATGTAATCCGCGACGAATTTGCATGCCGAATCGCGTTGGTGATCGCTTCTTGACCGATGCGAAACAGCTCGGCTTCGACTTCAGATGGGACCGCTCCGGCGCCAATCACCTCAGCGTGGAACGTAACCGACGTGTGAGCGGCCGCTTCGCGTCCAAATTCCTGAAGCGCTGTCGCGAGGCTCCGGACTTTAAGCGAGGGCGATCGGAGATTCTTGATCGATTCGCGCGCCTCTCGCACATACGCTTCCACCTGGCGCCTCACTCGAATGATCTGATTCCGCGCCACGATTGGATCAAGCACGACCGTTTTTGCAATGGGTTCGAGCTGCAGGACGACGCCCACAAGGCTCTGAAGCAAAGTGTCATGAAGTTCGCGACTCACTCTGACGCGCTCGGCGAGGACAAGAGAGAACTCGTGCTTCACGATGCCGATCCTCACGCGCCACGCCGCCCATACGGCGAACAATGCTGCCGTCAACGTGATCGCGTAAAACCACATCGTTTGATAAAAGGCAGGCTTAATCGTGAAGGACAAGCCGGCTTTCGACGTGGTCCAGACGCCTTCTTCGGCGCTCGCCTCGACCTGAAAGCGGTACTTCCCCGGCGAGAGATTCGTGTAAAACGCCGCCCGCTGTGTGCCGGCATCGACCCAATTCGAGTCGACCCCGTCGAGTCGATACCGAAAGCGGATCTTATTCGGCGCAGTCAACACGACCGCCGCGTAGTTGATTTGCAAGCGGCCCGTGCCGTGCGGAAACGCTATCTCTGACGATGGCGATAACACACGTTCGTTCGATGTCAGCACGGATTCGATGAAGAGCGGCGCCACCATCGACGCGAAGTCTTCCCGGATGTCCCGAGGGTTCACCCGTGTGAGCCCACCGCCCTGAATGAACCACAAGGTGCCGTCGTTCGCGCGTTCTGAACTGACGTGCCCGAACGCTCCACCGGCAAGGCCGTCGAGGGTGTCGTATACGCGATACTGCACGCGATATCGAGGCATATTGACAGCGTTCTCGAACTCATCTCGATCCAGGCACACTAGCCCGCGGTCGACGCTGAGCCATAGGCGATTCGACGCGTCGGCAACCACCGACCACACTTGACCGCCGAACAATCCCTCTTCGCGTCCGATCGCGCTGTATCGCCCCGCCTTGAACCGACCGAGGCCTCCGCTCGCGCCAATCCAGATGTCCCCTTCGGTATCTTCGTAGACCGCATGGATGACGTCATGCGTGCCGAGCATGAAGCCGTCGGCCGGTCCGAGCCGATGGAGCATGCCGGACGAATCGATAAAGCCGAGCCGACCCGCGTCGGACGCGATCCACAAACGGCCGCGCCGATCCATCTGCGAGTACGTGATGTGTCCGAACGATGCGGCATCTCCCGTCTGATCGAACGGAATGAGTCGATGGCCGTCCCAGCGAAACAGCCACGCTCCGTCTCCAAGCCACAGCGAGCCGTCTTGCGCCGGCGCAATCGACATGATCTGCCGCCTGGCCCGCGGCGGGAGGTCGACCGGCGTCAACCTGCCCGAAGCAAAGCGAAAGAGGCCTTCAATTGCGCCGATCCACAGCGTACCGCGGTGGTCGTCGTACAAGCTCCTGACGTCCGGGTTGCTGGAGATCGCTTCGACGCGGCCCCATCCGTCGGGCTCCTTTGCGACACGGATGACACCAGTGGTTGTGCCGACCCACATCCCGTCTCGTGCATCGGGCGCGACCGCGATCGCATACCCGAGATCCTCGAGCGGCGTCAGGCGTCGGCGCATCAGGCGATGCAATCCGCCGGAGGTGCCGACCCAGATGTTGCCGTCGCGATCCTCGAACACGGCTTGGATTAAGTCGCTCGACAATCCTGTACGCAGCCCGGCACGATAGATCCTGCGCTGACGTGCTGCACCATCCACGGACACCCGCCACAGCCCGGCGCCGTACGTGGCCACCCAGAGCTGCCCCTGGCGATCGAACATCACCCGATATCCCGCGCCCGAACGGTCGCCGGCGACGTCTTCGAACAGTCGCCGGAATCCATGCGCAATGTCGGTCGTCCAGATCCGATGCTCGGAGTCTTCCGTCACTCCCCACGAGACACTCGGTGAGATGCGCTCGAACACCATCGAACCCTTTCGCTGTTCGAATGTGCCCAGCCAGGTCGCGGCTAGGATGTCGCCGTTGTCACGGACGAACACCTGGCGCACACGAGCGTCGCGACCGGCCGCCGCCAGAATCGCTTTGTACCAGGCTCCCGCTTTGAATTGATAGAGCGTGCCGTCGCCGACAGCCCAAATGTCGCCGCGCCGATCCTCCGTAAGATCGCTGATTAACGTCGGCGCGTTTGTCCGCGGCAAAGTCTCGACATGGCCCCGACGGATGCGACGCACGGCAGAATCGTCCGCGAACCCCACCGAAAGCGTGCCGTCGCGACTTAAAGAGAGGGCGGTCACACCGGCCTTCGGAAGCGGCGCGTCGTTGATGTCATCGGAGATCGTGAACCGCGAACCGTCGAACCGGAACAGGCCGGCGTCCGCGCCGATCCAGAGATAGCCGACGCGATCCTGCACAATCGCGTACACGGCTCCGAAAGGACGGCCGTCGCCTTCGTTCCAAGTGGTAATCGAATATCCGGTGAGCAGATTCTGCTGCTCGGCGGCCTGTGCGGAGGCCGCGACGAGGCACAGCAGGACGAGCACGCGGAACATGCGGACACGCACGGGCTGAATTCCGCCCGTATTATGCCGCAGGCGCGTGAGCAGGCGCCGGGTCAGAACGTCTCGATGTTGAGCTTTCCCGTGCTGTCCCCGAGCTTGTCCATCGGCACTCCCACCTTGTCGAGCAGCGCGAGCAGCAGGTTCGTCATCGGCACGTCCTGACGTCGAACGTGGCGGCCTGTCTTCATCACGCCGCCACCCTTGCCAAACACGAGCGTAGGAATATCGACGAAGTTGTGCTGGTTGCCGTCGCCCATCGCCGATCCATACGCGATGATCGAGTTGTCGAGCAGCGTGCCGTCGCCATCGGGAGTCGATTTGAGCTTCTCGAGGAAGTACCGCAACATCATCATGTGATAGATGTCGATTTGGACTTTCTGTTCGATCAAGCCGGGATCGTGGCGATTGTGCGTGATGATGTGATGCTGCTCCGATTGCCCGAGGTTTTTGAACACGTGGCTGCTGAGCTCGCGGCCCATCATGAGGGCGAACACGCGTGTGACGTCGGCGCGGAAGGCGAGCGTCTGCAGATCGAACATGATCTTCGCGCGATCTTCCCACTCGGCTGGCACGTCGACAGGACGATCCGGCAGCTCGAAATTGGTGGCGCCCTGCTGCTCGGTAAGCGAAATGCGGCGCTCGACGTCGCGCACTGACTCGAGATACTCGTTCAGGCGCTGACGGTCGCCCGCGCCGAGTTTGCTCTGCAAGCGGGTCGCGTCGTCAACGACCGAGTCGAGAATACTCGCACGCCATCTCGCTTCCTCACGGCGCGACTCGATGCTCCCGCCCTCGCCGAACAGGCGCTCGAAGACGGCCCGCGGCTGGGCTTCCATCGGCACAGGAGTCGTCGCGTCTTTCCACGACAGCGTGTTTGAAAAGATGCAGGTGCCGCCTTCGCAATTGAACACGGCAGGCGGTTCGAGCTCCATGCCGAGCGATGCCACGGTAGTGTCACGTCCAAGCTTCTCGGCCGCAATCTGATCGGCCGTCGGCGCCAGCCTGACTTCCGCGCCCACCTGTGTGACGGCTGCGGCATGGACGCCGCTCAACCACACCGCGCTGGCGCGCGGGTGCGGGTAGCTCCCGTCGCCTTTCGATCCGCCCTCGTTGTGGCACAGCCCGCTGACGATCAGCATGTGCTCGCGGAGCGGCTCGAGCGGCGTGAGGATCCGCGACATCTCGTACGCCGTCCCCTCCGACTTCGGCGTCCACTGGTCGTAGATGGTACCCATCGGATGGTAGATGAACCCGATACGAGGCGTCGGCCGTGCGGCCGTTTTGACGATTGGTGTCAGGGCCGGCACCATGGCGTCGAGCAGCGGCAGTGCGATCGTCGCACCCACTCCGCGGAGAAATGTGCGGCGTTCGATAGCCATTTTCGAAATAAACATCCCCGCTCTCCTTTTCCGGCGACCCTGAGCTGCTCTAGTGGCGCGCGTCGGCGACGGTCGCCGGCGGCGCTGCCTGCTTCATACGGAACGATGGACTATTCACGATGCCGAGCATTACCGCGTCAAACGCATAGTCCGTCGGTGCGGCGCCGCGCATGATCTGACGAATCGCGGGCTGATCAATGGGCAGGAGCGGCCGGCCGAGCGCATAGGCCATCAGTTTGGATATTACGGTATACACGAACTCTCTATCGAAAGGGGCCCGCAGCAGCACTTCCCGCAGCCCGGCCACGCCCTTGAACGTTGTGCCATTTGTGAGCGTCCCGCCGTTGTCGATTGGCTGCTGCGATTCGCCGACCGTGCGCCAGCGGCCCACTGCGTCGAAGTTTTCGAGCGCGAAGCCGAGCGGATCCATCTGCTTGTGGCAGCTTGCACACGCGGGATCCTTGCGATGCTGCTCCATCCTCGCGCGCATGGATAGCACCGCGCCCGTCGCATCTGTGTCTTTCAAGGATGGAACAACCGCGGGCGGCGGCGGAGGCGGCATCGACAGCAACGTTTCGAGGATAAACTTGCCTCGATTCACTGGCGACGTGCGGTTCGCATACGAGGTGACGGTCAACACGCTCCCGTGCCCCAGAAGCCCGCGCCTCGGGCTGTCCGCTGGCAGATCTACGCGGCGAAACTGTGACCCGTGGATATTGGGAATGCCGTAGTGCTGCGCCAGCCGTTCGTTGAGAAACGTGTAATTGGCCCGCAGCAGATCGAGCACGCTGCGGTTCTCGCGCACCAGGCTCCCGAAGAACAATTCGGTTTCGCGGCGCATCGACGCCTGCAACCCTTCGTCGAAATTCGGAAACAGCCGATCGTCAGGGTGTTTGACGTCGGTGAGATCGCGCAGGTACAGCCACTGCCCGACGAAATTCCTGATTAGCGCCTCCGACCGCTCGTCCGCGATCATCCGTCGGACCTGCTTCGCAAACACTTCTGGCGTATGCAGCCGGCCGGCGCTTGCCGCGTCGAGCAGCTCGTCGTCCGGAATGCTGCTCCAGAAGAAAAACGACAACCGTGAGGCGAGCTCGAGATCCGTGAGCGGAACCGAACCGACCGTACCGGGCGCTGCAGGCGCTTCGATCCTGAACAGGAATTCCGGGCTGACAAGCAGCCGCTCGACCGCGCGGCGGATCCCGAACTCGAAGCCAGCCTCTGCGCGGCCTTTGCGATAGAACGACAGCAACGGATCGACGTCTCGCTGAACGACCGGCCGGCGGTACGCGCGCCGCGCCAGGGTCGAGAGAATGCGCGTCGCACACGGCAGCTCGTCGGCCTCCGTACGCGGCCGGCACACGAAAATCCGGCGACGCGCGGGTGTATCGCCGACGCTCGTGACCGACGTCGGGCCGCTGATGGTCAACGCCGCGATCGCGGCCTGCTCGATGCCCAGGCTGCGGCGGTACGGCACGGTCAGCGATTCGACGGGCGCCGCCGCGTCCGCGAGAAACGTGATCCCGATGTCATGAGGCCCGGCCGGCACGTCGAGGTCCGTCTGCAGCGCAGCACCCGCGCCCCGCGCTCGGCGCCCCTCGCTCTTCTGCTGCGTAAAGATCTTCGCGCGCTGCCCGTCGATCGTAAGCTCGATCCGGTATGGCGGCGCGTCCTTGTTCGGTTCGTATGCACCGCCTTGCGCGACCTGCACTGCGAACGTGTACTTGCCGTCGACCGGGAATGTCCGTGAGATGAGCATCCCGCCGCGCGTGCCGAATGGAAGCCCCTCGACGTGCGTGTCCTGCGGCATTTGGCCGGAGGAGCGGTACGTGTCGACGATTGGCGGCGCGGTCGGATCGCCGATCGCCAGCCGACTGATCTTCCCCGCCGCGCCGACATACCGCTCGATTAAGGTAGGCGAGACGTACAACGCGTCGGCCATGTTGTCGAAGCCGCCGCCTGAATCATCGGGCGGCAGCAGCACCGCGATGTCCAGCTCTTTCGGTAGTCTGTCAACGGCCAGCAGATCGCGAATGGCGTTCGCATATTCGGCGCGATTCAACCGATGCACGGCGGGAACGTGACCGATGGTACGACGCTCCTCTGCCGCGCGATCGAGCGCCGTCTGCAGCGCGCCGACAAATGCCACCGACGCCGCGTGATCGGGCTGCCGCGCCCCGGCCGGCGGCATCACGCCCACGCGAAGCTTCCGAATGACCTTTTCCCAGGTCGCCGGGTTGTCCGTCGGCCGTGATGCGTCGATGCCCTCGAGCACCAGATCGCCGCTGTGCAGGCGCTTGCTGTGGCAGCCGACGCAATAGCGCTGCGTGAACGAACTATCGGGCGACGCCGCTGCTGAGGAGGAAGCCGCCTGCTGATCGCCGGCCGCAAGCGGCGCACCCGCCACAAAAGCCGTGCAGATGAGAAACACGGCACCAAGGCGGCCGGGACAGCGACGACGCATGCTGGATGGATGCTAACCGATACCCGTTTCTCTCGTGAATACTCAAAATTTGGTATCTCTAACATTCTATTGATCTTGTGATAATCAACACCATGTTGCCGAGGACGCCGGTCGCCTTAATCGTGTCGCTTGCATTTGCCCTGCCGGCCGCAGGCGTGTCGTCCGAGCTCCCGCTCGTACAGGCAGTCAAAACGCGCGAGACCGCAGCCGTTCGCATGCTGCTGCAGAAACACGCCAAGGTCGACGACGCGGAACCGGACGGCACCACGGCACTGCACTGGGCGGCTCGACAGGACGATGTGGAAGTTGCCAGCTTGCTGATCAAGAGCGGCGCGAATGTGAACGCACGGAACCGCTACGGCGTGACGCCTCTGCAGCTCGCGGCGATCAACGGCAACCGCGCCATGGTATCGCGCCTGCTCGACGCCGGCGCCGATGCGAACGCGACGATGGAGAACAGCCAGACGGTCCTGATGACGGCGGCCCGCGCAGGCAACGCCGATGTCGTGAGACAGCTGCTGATTTACGGCGCCGACGTCGACGCGAAAGAAACGCGCCGCGGCACGACGGCACTGATCTGGGCGGCCGAAGACAACCGCGCCCACGTCGTCCGGCTGCTGCTCGAGGCCGGCGCGCAGGTGAAGACCCGATCGAAAGGCGACTTCAGCGCGCTGCTGGTTGCAGCTCGGGCCGGCAGTCTCGAGGCCGCACGCGTGCTGGTCGCCGCCGGCGCGGACGTCAACGACACGGCGCCCCCCGGCGATCCACGCGAGTCGAACAGCCTCGGCGTGGGCAGGCCGACCGACGACATCAAGGCGTACGGCCCGAACGATACCGGCGCCGTCCGGACCTCGGCGCTCGTGCTCGCGATGTTGAACGGGCATTTTGATTTCGCGACATGGCTCCTCGATCACGGCGCCGATGCGAACGCTCCCGATCCGCGCGGATCTCCGCTCCACGTGCTCGCGTGGATCCGAAAGCCCGGGTTGCCGCTCGACGGCGGCCCTGTGGTCGTGACGTTCGGGCAACCCGATTCGATGGGCCTCGCCCGCGCGCTGATGAAGCACGGCGCGAACCCGAACACACGCATCGCGTGGAAGGAAATCCCCTTCGACCGCATCGGTGGCCAGGTGCGGCTGCCTCCGACGATTCACATGGGCCGCTATTGGGCGAGCTTCATCGGGGCGACGCCGTTCTGGCTCGCGGCGCAGAAGAACGACGTGCCGCTTATGCGTCTGATGCTCGAGCACGGTGCCGATCCACACATTGCGACGATTCAGAACATCACGCCGCTGATGGCCGCCGCGGGTATGGGAACCTGGGACTACGAGAACCCTCACCCATCGAACGGCACGCCCGAGAGCGAATCGCTCGAAGCCGTGCGGATTCTCGTGGAAGAAACAGGCGCCGACGTCAACGCGACGACACAGTTTGCGGAGATTCATCCGAAGGGCGATCCGTCAGGCCTGCGGTACCGCTATCTGATTCCCGAGGAGCTGCCCGCGCAGGGTGCGTACGGAGATATGCGTTGGGGCAATGCCACGGCACTCCACGCGGCCGCGTTCAAAGCGCTCCCGAGCGTCATTCAATATCTCGTCGACCACGGCGCGCGCTTGGACGCGAAAACGTCGCTGGGATGGACGCCCGCGATGATTGCCGATTCGCTCTTCGGTGCCAACCTTGAGCGGGTGCACCCCGAAATCGCCGACCTGATCCGCCGCCTCATGAAAGAGCGCGGGATTCCCGACGACAACTCGCAACGCGACGCGAACGCCTCGCGGCAGGCGGTGCGCAATTAATCGACCGCCCGCGGTCGTCGCCATCATGGCCGTCGTGCTCGCGTCCGTGGGCCTGCGGGCACACGCGCAGGCGGCACGCTATGAGGACAGATTCGCGACCGTCAACGGGATCCGGCTTCACTATGTGCGCTGGCCCTCGTCCACACCCGCAGCAGGAACGCTGATCCTCCTGCACGGCATCGCGCGTCACGCGCACACGTTCGACCACATCGCGCCGCAGCTCGCGCGCAAGTACGACGTGCTCGCGCTCGACATGCGCGGCCACGGCGATTCCGGATGGAGTCCCGACGCCGCCTATCTCGTTGAAGACTATGTGAAGGATCTCGAAGCGCTCGTCGATCAACTGCGGCTGTCGAAAGTCTCGCTCCTCGGCAACTCCACCGGCGGCCGCGTCGCGCAGGTGTACGCCGGCCTGCATCCCGATCGCATCGACCGGCTCGTCGTCGAAGACGTGGGTCCTGAACGGCCGCAGAGCATCGCCGATGCGCTTGGCCGGCGATTCGAACGCGAAAAGGACGGCTGGGCCAACGAAGACGAGCTCGTCGCTCAGCTCGTCAAGCAGAACCCCCGCACACCGGAGCCACTGCTCAGGACGTACGCGCACTTCGGGATCAAGACGCGTGACGACGCGCGCGTCATCTGGAAGCGGGATCCGAACCTCGTAAAGGGATTCGTTGAAACCGAGCTCTGGGCGTCGGTGAGCAAAATCACCGCGCCCACGCTGTATGTGCTCGGTGGGGCGAGTCGGATCGTCCGGCCCGAGACGCAAGAGAAATTAAAGCAGACCCTGCCGAACGTCCGCATCGTCGTGATGCCCGGACTTGGACATTATCCGGACGAAGACGACGCCCCGGGGTTCATGAAAATCGCCAGCGAGTTTCTCGGCATCAACTAGTCACGCGAGGAGATCAGCATGATGCGCCGCGCCTCCGCCCTTCTGGTCGTTTGCGTCAGTCTCGCCGTCGCCGGCTTCGCCGTCGCTCAGCAGAACGACAAGACTCCGACCGTCGATCAGCTCCGACGGACGATGTCGAAGCTTCGCGGGAACCGCATCGCGACACCGACTGACTACGATTCGCTGACGCCGGCGCAAAAGAAATATGCGGAGAGCATCCTGAGCGGACCGCGCGCGGACATCTCCGGTCCGCTCGGCGTGATGATGGTCAGCCCCGAGCTCGGCGATCTGACACAGAAGGCGATCGCGTACTCGCGTTTCGCGGGCCGCGACGGATTCTCGAGCGTGCCGCCGAAATTAAACGAACTCGCGATTCTCGTGGTGGGGAAGCACTGGTCGGCCGAGTACATCTGGAACGCGCATTACCGGGCGGCCATTCGCAACGGCATTCCTGCCCCAGTCGTCGAGTCGATTCGCACCGGCGCGCGTCCGGCGGCGATGGAGCCAGACGTGGAAGCGATCTACGACTTCTCGACCGAGTTCATGTCGAAGCGCAGCGTCGGCGACGCCACGCTGAAGCGAGCGAAGCAGGTGCTCGGCGGCGACCGCGGCATCGTCGACCTCGTGGGAACGATGGCGCTCTATCAGATCGGCTCGATGATGGTCACGCTGGACGAGACACCACTGCCTGAAGGAACAAAGCCGTACTTTCACTGATTCATGGCAGTGAAAAGGCCGCCAGCGTATCCGTGGCGACGGCGGCCACGAACTGTTTGCCGCTCTTTCCACGATAGATCATCGGATTCGCGTTGACCTGCCCTGAAAGCCGGATGGACCAGAGCTCCTTGCCGGTTTTCGCGTCGAACGCGCGAAGCCGACGATCGGAGGTCGCACCGACAAATACCAGTCCACCGGCGGTCACACTCGGCCCGGCGCTCCCACTGTTGCCGGTAAGACGCTTGCCTTCGGGCAACGCCTCGTTCAGGCCGAGCGGTACTTCCCACACCACCTCGCCGGTGTTTGCATCCACTGCAGCCAGATGGGCCCACGGCGGACGCCAGCATGGGAGGTTCGCCACCGTGCGGCCGTTCTCGTCCTTGTACGGCGCGGTGAACCCGAAGTACGGACCCGGTCCGTTGACGCTCGCGCGATCGAACGGCTGCGTCGATCCTTCGGTATTGCGGCCGTAGTTCAGCCCCGGCTTCTTCGCCTCGATCCAGCCGACGAGCGAGCTGTCGTGCTCGTTGATGAAAACAAGCCCAGACCGCGGATCCGCCGCCGGGCCTCCCCAGTTCACGCCCCCCGACGCGCCGGGAAACTGCACGCTGCTTCGAGGAGGTGCCCCGTCCTCGTGAAACACGAACGGCGTAAACGGGCCCGCGTTGTGGAAGCCGCCACTCTTGTCCCACAACGCCTGACATTCCGCGACATGCTGCGGCGAGGTGTCCTCGGGCCGCACCATGTCGCGCTCTTTGTTGAACTCGACGCGCCCGAACGAACGTGCCGGCTTGACCGGAAACGGCTGCGTCGGCGAGTACCACTCGTCGGGTACGTCGCCTTTCGGCACCGGACGCTCCACCACCCCGAAGATCGGTTTTCCGGTCACGCGATTGAGGATGAACATGTAGCCTGACTTGCCGATCGACGCCAGCGCCGGGATTTTCCTGCCGTTCTGCGTGATGTCGACCAGGACCGGCGGCGACGGCATGTCGAAGTCCCAGATGTCGTGGTGCACGGTCTGGAAGTGCCATCGGTACTTTCCGGTTTCGGCGTCGATGGCAACGATCGAATTGCCGAACAGCCCGGCGCCCGGCCGATCGCCGCCCCAGTAGTTCGCTGCCGGCGCCGAGACCGGCATGTACAGGATCCCGCGCTCGGCATCGAGCGTCATGTAGAACGCCCACACATTGGTACCGGACCGATCGCGCCAGCCGAAGTCCAGCCACGTCTCGTGCCCCACTTGGCCGGGGAGCGGCACGGTTTGGAACTGCCACAGCTTCTTGCCCGTCCGCAAGTCGAACGCACGAGTGTCGCCGGTCGGGCCCAGTGGCACTTCGCCGGGATACGTGCCGAGAATCGCGACGTGCTTGTAGATCATCGGCACGCCGTTCCACGGGACGAGAATCTCGATCATGCCGTTGCGGCCGAAACCCGTCGCGGGTTGGCCGGTTGCCGCATCGAGCGCCAGCAGCCTGGGACCCGCCGTCAAAACAATTCGCGGCGCGATGCCCGCGTCGCCCGGCCAGTACGCGACGCCGCGAGCAGTGGTCGTGACGGTCGGCGGCATCTGATAGCGCCAGATTTCCTTCCCGGTGTCGGCGTCGAGCGCCAGCACCTGATTCCCACGCGCGGGCAAATACATGACGCCGTTGACGACGATCGGCGTGACTTCGGGATTGCTGCCGGCCGCCTCGCCTTCCTCGCCACTGCCGCCGCCGCGAGCACGACCGCCGCCCGCGGCGCCCCTCGCGCCCGCCTGACCGCCGCGCCTTCCGCCGGGCTGAGTGAGCTGTACTGACCAGGCCTGCGTGAGTCCGCTCACGTTGCCGGTATTGATGTCGATGAGCGGCGAGAACCGCGTGCCGCCAAAGTCGTGGCTGAACATCGGCCAATCGTTGTCTGCCGTGTGCTGTCCGGTCTGGGCCAGAGTGACGGCGACAAAAAGAGAGAAGGTAGCGGCGACGGCAAACTGCTTCATCACGATCCTCATCGCTGTCATCGTCCTGGTACGAGCAGGCGTGTGAATTCGGAGACGCGCGTCACGCGCTCGAAGCCATGAATGCGGTCGAGAATTTCGGCGAGGCGACGAGCTGCGAGCTTGGACGCGGGCATCAGCGCGCGGTACTTTGCGTCGACGTCGCTCCACTCGATGCCGCGCGGTCCAGACCCTCGCGGCGCGTCCACGCTACTGGTGTAGCGCGCGCCGGACGTCGTGACGATCGTCACCGTGCCACCCCAGCTCCACTTGAACTTCTGCGGTGGCGGTACGGGATCGACCTCCACCAGATCCATGAGTCTGGTGATTCTCGGATCCGAGAACTTGGCCTCGGACGCGTGCGCCCAGGTGAAGTCCTTGTCGGCGACAGCCGACGCCACGTAGTACGCGAGGCTGTGGATCGCGTCGGCGTAATTGCCGGGCCGGCGGCTGCCCTGGATGCTCGTCCGGTTCTGCCCGGCCACGAGGATTCTTGCGACGGTGTCCGGCGCGACGTTCGCGTCGCGCGCTGCATTCATCGCCGCCTCCACAGTGCCCGAAAACGGGTGCGCTCCCGGCCACAACTTGATCGCGAGAAAGTCGACGATGTTCCACTCCGTGCCGAGAGCAGCGGTAAGTCGATCGACCGTCTTGGCGCCGCCGCCGAACACATCGACGAAACCACCGCGGGTGCCGAGCATGTCCTCGTTCACCGTGTATCCACGCGCAGCGGCCAATGCGGCCTGAACGCCACTCGCGGCGGCGTTGGCGCCCATGTACTCGCGCGCCCACGAATTCGTCCCTGTCCCAAGCCCGCCGACGGTCGTCGCGACGAGTCCGAGCGCGTTCGCCAGTTGCGCGTCTGTCAGCTTCAGCAGCTTCGCGGCAGCCGCGGCGCCGGCGAATGCGACGATCTGTGAGGCGTGAAGCCCTCCGCGACCGCCTGTGCGGGCTTCGCCGATGCGACCGGCCGCTTCGTATCCAAGCACGATCGCCGCGAGGAGATCCTGTCCGTTCGCGCCGGTGCGCTCGCCCATCGCAAGACCCGCGGTCGCAAGCGTCGTCCCCTCATGCGCGGTGTTGCGGATATCGCTGTCGTCGGACGCGGCCGCGTCGCTGAGTCCGGCGTTGACGCGAGCGGCTTCGACGACCGGAAGCTTCCTGCCGTCGAACCAGATCGTCGCTTCCGGCTTCCCTCCTTGCTCGTTGGCGAGTTGACGCAGGATGCGCGCCGACTCGATCGAGGATCCTGCCGCGGCGCTGGCGAGCGTGCTCACGAGGATCATCTTGGCGTGTTCGATCGCTTTCGGCGGGAGGTCGCGGTACGGGGTGTTGTTGACGAACCGAGCGAGGGCGAGCGTGCTGTCGGCATGTTCGCGCGCTGACGGAGGATCCGCCCGCTGCGCGGCTGCGTCACGAGGCGCGAAGCGCCCGAGTCCCAGCGCTCCTGCCGTCGCCAACGCGCCCCGCACCATCGTCCGTCGGGTGATCGTCATGCGTTCAATCCACACCGAATACGAGAAGGACGTTGCCGGCCCGGCCGGCCGAGCCGGCGTAGCCGGAATTCACAAACAACAACCCGCCGGCGACAACGACACCGGGTCCATCGATGCTGCCGCCCTTTGCTTTGACTCCATTGATCGTGGCGAACTCGCGATTGGTATCGAACTGCCACAGCAGCGTGCCGTCGTCGGCGGCGTACGCCCGAAGGCCGCCGTCGAGCGATCCTGAAAACACCGCGCCGGGGACCGCCGTGACGGCCGCGCCCGCCGCGGCACTGCAGTCGCGGCTCGGCGCGCCGCAGAGCAGGGGCTCCGCGGCGTGGCGCCAGGCGACGCGTCCACTCGCCGGATCGACCGCGATGATACCGCCGGCTGAAGCGCCGTTGCCGTTGGCGGAGAAATACACCAGACGTCCGTCGGTGGCGGCGCCCCACTGCCCACCGCGGCCGCTCCCCGGACCGAATCGAACCTGCCACACCGGTGCGCCTTGCTTGTCAGGATCGAGCGCATACGCAACACCCGACTTCTGCGGCAACACGATGAGATCGCGCCCGCCGGCACCGACGAGCGCGGGGGATGCCGCGAAATCGAAGTCAGGTCCGAGTGTCTCGGGACAATTCGGGTTGTCGGGGTTCTTCGCACGGCAGCCGAGCGTCCACGTGTCGTGCGGAATGAGCTGTTGAGACCACCGTACCTTGCCGGTCTGAAGGTCGAGCGCGAGGACTGCGTCAGTCGTCGGCTGCGGCGGATCCGCGTATCCGTTGCCCGTGCCAATATAGATGACGCTGCGACGCACGTCGACGGTCGGGGCCGACCAGACGCCGCCGCCGGCGGGGCCCCATTGCGGTTTGCCGGCGGCATTCGTGCCGCGCGATTGCCGCTCGCCCACTGTGTAGGTTTTCCAAAGAATTTTCCCGGAGTTTGCGTCCACGGCCGAGACGCTGCCACGGAACGTGCAGCATTCGTACTGCGGCCGCCCACCCTGCACTTCCTCGTTCAATCCCTGGACGGCGACGAATAGGCGACCCTCATAAAAGACCGGCGTCGCCGTGATCGCGGCATACGGATGCTCGTCCATCTTGCGGACCCACACCAGATGCCCGTTCGCGGAATCGACGGCGTAGGCGTTCGCCTTCAAGTCCCCGAAGAACACCGCGGATCCAACGCTGCCCGCCGCTGTCTTGTACGGCGCCACGAGCAGGCCGGTGCGGACGGTGGCCTCCGCGCGGAACGACCAGTACGCGCATCCCGAGGCCGGGTCGAGCGCATAGACATCGCCGCGGTCGCTCGCCACCAACAGACGGTTGCCGACGACCGCGGGCTGGGCGCGTGCCGACGTCACGTCAGGAAAGCCGAAGGCCCACTTCAGCTTCAGCTTCGGCACGTCGGCAGCGGTGAGTCCGCCCTGTTTCGCGAAGCGTGTGTTGTCGAGGCCGTTGCCCCACCCGTTCCAATCGCCGGGCCCGGCACTGCCGCGAAACGGAGGCGACGACTTGCACGCGGTCACCGACGCCTCGGGCGCCGAGATGCGCAGCGAGCGTCCGCCGAGATACTCGGCGACCGCGCGCCGCTCGCCGTCGCTCAACGGCGTTGCCTGAATCCGCATCTTGCCGTTGAGCAGCGTGTTGAGAATGGCCTCAGGACTCAGCAGCCGCAGCGCGGCCACGCCCGGAGCGTTCGCCGGCTGCGGGCCGTCGGCGGTGCCGTGGCACGACGAACAGTTCACCCGGAACGCCTCCGCGCCGTCCTGTGCGACGGTTCGGGCCGGAAAGGCAAGCAACAATCCGAGCGTGAGACCTGCGGCGATTCGTCGAATCATCAGAAGTCGAACTGAGCGCTCACCTTCGCGAAACGCGCGTCGAGCACCGAGTTCGGGTTGGCCCATGTCGGTCCATACGTGGTGACGTAGGTCAGCGCCACGTTCGAGTTGAACAAATTGTAGATGTCGACGCCGACGTTGGTACGAAGGCGCCCGAATTTCAGCAGCTTCGCGACACGCATGTCGACCTGGTTCACGCGGTCGCCGTAGCGCTCGCCAGCAGTCAGAATGTTAATGGGCACGTTCGCGACATTCCCTGCCGGCGCGCGTCCGAGACTCTGCGCGATGATGGCGGCCGGCACGTTCCACAGCGCGGTGATTTCGATCCCGGGGTGGCTCTGGAGGGTGCCGCTGACCTGGACGTTGATTTTCGGCACCGTGTAGATGGCCAACCCACGAAGTTCCGTCTGGAACGGATAGACCTTCCGGCAGTCGTATTTGCTCGGGTTGTCGATGACGAGAGCGCACGTGTCGTTGACGACTCGTCCCGTGCTCGTTCCGCCCTGGACGGTGAAGCCGCCGGCGAGTCGCGCATTCACCTGCACGTCGACGCCGTGCCAGTAGTTGACAGGCGTTCCGTAGTTGGTGGCCCTGGAAATAAAGTTGTCGGTCTTTCCGAAAGCCGTAGGCGAGATGTCGTACAGCCCGCTGATCACATAGCCACTCGAGCGCGGAAGACGCGGATCGGCCGACACCGGAATGCTATAGGAATTGTAGTCAGCCGGAGTGACCGCGCGGTTGTCGGTGGCGGTAAACGTGGTCGTGAGCGTCGACGTCGACGTGATCGGATCGGTGTTCAGGAACGAATCGAAGTTCCTGCGGTGGTACCCCGCTTCGACCGACACGCGTGGAAGGATCTCTCGCTGCAGCGACACGCCGAACTGCCAGTTGGCCGGGCGCACGCCCCAGCCCTGCAGCACCGCCGGATCGTAGGTCGCCGCCGGAGTGGACAGGCCCCCGAAGTTCTGGTTCGCGGTAGGACCGCACTCGCCGTTGGCCAGCGGATTGAGGAGATTGCAGTCCGGAACGTAGTTGCGATTGATGTCGTTCCAAGATCGCGTGGTCTGCGGGGGCACGCCGCCCCCGAACCGCGTGCGCGCAGGATTGGGCTCGATGAAGACGCCCGCCCACTGGGCGGGATCTTCATACCGCCCGACGTTGATCTTGAGCGACGTCTTGCCATCGCCCGTCAGGTCCACGGCGGCGCCGCCGCGGAGGGTGATGTCTTTGTATCCTTTCACGATGTCCTGCGCCGGAAAAACGATGGCCGTGGGCACGAAGCGTGACGGCCCAATCACTTGTTCCGGCGAACTGCTGACGGCGTTGTCGTACCGGATACCGCCTTCCAGAGTGAATCGACGAACCGTCCACCTGTTCTGCGCGAAGATGCCCATGTTGCGGACGTTCGCCGTCTCGGTGAAATCGTTCAGCAGCATCGTCAGCTGATTCGGCACGCCGTTGTTGAGCCGGTACTGCAGTCCCTCGCCGCGCTGATAATTCCGAGTCGACCAATTGTTGATGGTCTCGATACCGAACTTGACGTTCTGCGCGCCGGTGACGTACGAGAGCGAAGCGCGGTACCGCGGCGTGAACGAGCGCACTTGATCCCAGAACATCGAACGGTACGCCAGCCCCGGGATCGGCCCTGCCTGTTCGACGGTGCGGACGATGGATCGGTTGAAGCCGTCGCGCGGATTGCCGTAGCTGGGATTCACGGCGCCGAAACCAGCCTCGAGCAGAACCTTGCTGGTCAGGGGCGCCGAGTACGACGCCTGATACGCATGGATGAAGTTAATGTTCTGCGAGCCGTCCTGCGCCTCCGGGGATGTCGTCGCACTGCCACCTCCCCAGCAGTTGCGGCACATGTGCTGCTCGTCCCAGAACAAGTTGAGCTTCTGGCGCGCGCTGATCTGCCACGTCGTCCGCAACGTCGCGCCCTCCCAGGCACCGTCGCTGATGGCCTGCTGGCTGAAGTCCGGGTCGTACGTGAACGAGTTGGGGTTGCCGGCGTTCTTGTTCACGTACATCCCCGCGACGTAGCGCTGCGTCCCTTGATCACGGCCCGTCAGAAAGAACCAGAATTTGTCCTTCACAATCGGCCCGCCGATCGCGCCGTTGGTCTCCCAGAGCTTCTTCAGCTTGCCCGGCTCACGCAGCCCGGCGGCGATCAGCGCGGCGTCGAAGTTGCTGCCCTGCATCGAGCCGTTGGAACCCGCGGCGAATCCTGAGCCGCTGAACGTATTGCCGCCGGTTTTCGGCACCACGTTGATCACAGGCCCGCCGGCTTCAGCCTCGCCAAGTCCGCCCGTGACGTCGATGCTCACTTCCGCCGCGTTCGCCGTGTCGGTGACATAGAGCGTGCCGCCACCACTCGAGCCATTCACGCCCAGACCGTCGACGTTGAAGCGGCCCTCGGCGGGCGCGCCGCCGTGACCGCCTACGTTCAGCGGAGCCGGCCCATTGATGCCGCCGACGTTCTGCCCCGCCGCGTTGAGACCTGGCACGAGCACGACCAGGTTGTGATAGGTACGCGATCCCGGAATCGAAGTGAACGTGTCGCTGGTGATGACACGCTGCTGCTTCGTACTCTGCACGTCGACGATCGGGCTCTCGCCCGTGACGGTCACTGTTTCTTCGAGCGAGCCGACGTGCATTTCGGCGTCCACCGCCGCCGTCAACGATCCGGTGAGGACAATGCCCTCACGCCTCACCGAGTTGAATCCCTGGAGCGTGAAGGTGACCGTGTAGGTTCCCTGCACCAGTCCGACGATGCGGTAGCGGCCGCCATCGTCGCTGATGACGGATCGGCTCTTTTCAATCAGACTCGGACTGGATGCTTCCACCGTCACGCCGGGCAGCACGGCACCAGACGAGTCGTGAACCACGCCGGTAATAGAGGCCTGAAGGGCCCCCTGGGCCCGCACTTCGTTAGGCAGAGCGAACAGAGCCGCCAACAGCGCTACGCCTAGAAAACGACGATTTCGCATGCGTTCAGTCCTCAATGGGGAGGCGTCTGCGTTTACCAGCGGCTCGCCAATCGCGTGCCGCGCGACAACGGATTTTCATCGAGACGCGGCGGCGCGAGTCTCGGCGGCACGTGATGCGCTCAGCATGTTGGACATCGCGTAGTTGCCTTCGTGGCATGCGTATTCAAACATCCCGGCGCGCTGCGGCTGCAAGTCGAGCGCAGCGGTCCAGGAACGCGCCCACGTATCCGGATCGTCGACAGTCATTTCGTAACGCAGTCCGCCATCCGACGTTCTTTTGTAGCGTTCGATCAGGTGCAGCGCCGCTCCCGAACCGCGGTAGCCGTCTCTCGGGTGGAAATTTGTGACGTCGACGACGAGCGTGTCGCCTTCCCAGTGCCCACGCGAGTCGCCAAGGTACAGGCGCACGTCGGGAGGCACATGCGGCCGCGACGCCGTCGGGATGATTCGCGTTTCATGGATCATCTCGTACGTGATCGCGACAAACCCGGGCCCCTGCACGATCCGCGTGTTGGCGTTGTAGATTGCCGGGAAGATCGCGTTCGGAATGCCGCGCGTGATGCACCGTTGATAGAGACCCATGTCTTCTGGGCCATCGAAGGGACCATTGTCGAGGGCACCACGTCCTGCCGCACGCAGCCGTCCCAAGCCAGCCGGCGATGTTGGGGGGATGCGACCGTCCGGCGGATCGATCACTAGGGACGTGCGGCGCGACACCTTGCCGCGCTCGAGCCACGTTGGTGGGGGCGACGTCGCCGACCCGACCTGCCCCGCGCGCGACGTGTCTGCGGTTTCCGGATCAAAGTCGGCGTTGTCGTTCTTCAGCTGGTCCTGCGCCTGCGCTTCGCGCCCGGCGAATTCGGCATCGGTCAGCGTCTGACGCGTGCCGAACGTTGCGGGCCGCTCGAACGGGACGCCGAGTTCTGCCTGGCTCGTCCAGACACCCTGCAGATCCGGTTCGCCCCACGGCGTGCGCGGCGCCTTCCAGTCGGCTCCAGCCAGACACACAACTCCGCCCATTATCAGCACGATCACCGACGCTACTGCCGCTTTGCTCACCGTCGTTCTCCCATGAACTCGCGGACAGGCCGAGACAAATTCAATGGCCCGCCTTGGCGCTGGCGGATGCTAACGGAACTGCGTTGAGGTTGTGAATACTTAATAAGAGGTAGCGCCTGGCGAACAACAGGCACATTTCCGCGTGGCTTTTTAGGACTCGAGAAACGGAGCGGGCCCTGCCGGGGGTTCGAGCCATTGGCGATCTTTAAAAACGGCGGCGAGTTCGTCGCGCAGCCAACCGACAACCGCACCTACTTGATGGGCCATTCCATGAGCGGCGCCGGAACCTACTACCTCGGCTCGAAGTACGCAAACATCAGGGTCCCGCTCGCATGGGCGATGCCGCCAGCCTGCAGCGATCTCGGAGAGCGCCGTCAGGGCGGCCCGTTCCCCGCCGCCATCGGCCGTGAGAAATACGTCGAGCGTGGGAATCGGCGCAAATGGCCGGCTCACGACGTCCTACTTCTTCGCCATCTCCATCTTCACGGACTTCACCGTGACCGTCGTGCCGTTCACGTCGCCCATCACGTCCGCCATTTTGCCGGCCAGCTTGTCGAGTTCCGCCTTCTGCGACGCGTCGGCCTTCAGCGTATACACCGTGCCGTCTGAGACGAGCGCGTAGTCAGATCCCTTCTTCACGCACGACTTCGTGCACTCGGAGGCATCCGCGACGGGATGTTTCGCGCCGCACATCGCGTCGGTTACGGTTCCCTTGAGGGTCATCGCGACGCGGCGGCGAGCGACGTGCCGGCCGCCACGAACGCCCACGCCGAATGGCTGACGCATGCGGGTCTTACCGATCCCCTGCTCGAGTCACACGATGAAGCGCTGCTCGACATGGTCTCGGATATCGGCAAGGCGCTGTACTCTTCGTCAAGCGCATCGAGTCGCTGGATGACGCGCTGCATCAGACTCGAACGGCCGCCCCACCAGATCGGCGTGCAGAAGAGGACGATGTCGGCAGCCTTGATCTTCGTCACAAGGTTCGGCCAGTCGTCATTCGCCGCTTCGCGAAAGCCCAAACCGACAGGAGCAGCTCGTCCGACAGGCGAATCACCTCGTCACTGATCTGAGCGAGCGCTCGGATTTCTTCAAGGACACGCGACGCGAGCTCCCCGGTGCTCGACAGCGTCGGCTCATGCTTCAACGACGCGTTGAGCGCCAGGACATGCAGAGGCGCCTCGGACGGCATGCTGCAACGAAAACACGGCTTGGTCTTGTACATCGCGACCTCAGTTTCCAAACTCGAGCGACATGCCGAGTACCGCCAACTGCGACACGGGCTGCGCGAGCGCTTGCGCTACGACGCGGAAGTCAGCGTCCTGCAAATCGCTGACGACGTAGACGACGTGGCTCGTCGTGTGAAGCGACGCCATGGCTAACCCGTTCGTGCGCGGGAGCCAGGAGAGCCGCCGCGCGTCCTCCGTCGACGGACCAGTCGTATCGTCCTGTGTCATCAGCACTGAGACGAGATGGTCGTTCAGTTTGAAAACGACGTGACCGAATCGCCGGCCGCCATACACACACGAATGCCGATCGGCAATTCGCAGCATTCCCGCTGCTGTTCGAACGGTGTCTGGCGGCGTCGTGACGAGCTCGGCGTACGCCGCGTCATAACGCTCAGAGGCTTCCTTGAGTGAAATCGGCTTTTCCTGCAGCGCGAACTTGACCGCGCAGTTCTGGTGGTCGCCTGCGGCGAGTCGCGTCGTTTCCGAGATTCTGCTACGAAGCAGATAGGTGCCCGCGCCAACGACGATAAGCAGCGATGCCGCTATGGCGAACCAACGAGGCTGCCAGATGCGGGTCGGAGCCGAGTGCGAGGAAGCACGCAACTTCGCCGAAAGCTCATTGGCGAATTCCGGCCTGACCTGCAGATCCGCCGAGCGGCTGAACGCCCGCTTCAATCCCGAACGGACTCGACGGCGACTCTCGAGTTCAGCATTGCACTCCGAACACGTCGCGAGATGCCGAAGTAGGTCGTGATTCGTCTCAACAAGCAGCTCCTCCCCAATGAAGGAATCGAGCAACTCGCGCGCGTCGCGGCACTGCATCGTCAACTCCGCCTCCGATCTGCCGACATCGGCACGACCTGGCCTCGCACTTTCGTCAACTCCTGGCGGAGCAACGCACGGCCACGGTGGAGTCGTGACATGACCGTACCAATGGGAATCGACAGCGCCGCCGCGATGTCCTTGTAGGACAACTCCTCGACATCGCTGAGCACAATGACTTCCTGATACTGCTGCGGAATGCTGCGGAGCGCCCCCAACAAGTCCTCGTCGGTCAGATGCTCCGCCACCGGCGGTACGAACGGCACCGTCGACGCCAACAGCTCTTCGGCATCAGTCAACATGACGGGCGCGCGGCCTTTCGCGCGTCGCCGATTGTTGCGAACGTGTTGAAGGATGGACATCAGCCATGCGCGGCAATTCGTGCCGGGCGCGTATCGGTGAAATGACTCGAGCGCCTGTCTCAGCGTTTCCTGTACGAGATCTTCGGCCTCATGCCGATCCCGCTCGAACCACATCGCGGTCCGAAACAGGCTCTCGACATGCGGCATCGCCTCTGCCTCGAAGCCAGCCCACGCAGCCTCACGCACCCGTGAGTCGTCCTGCATCGTTGTGGAAAGAGACCTGCTGGCATCATACCCACGCCTCCCTCATTTATTCCCGGATTCAGGCCTGAAATATTTTTGTGGGCTCCGACATCTAACCCTCGAACAGGTTTGTTTACCGCCGAAGGAGGCAACATGTCGAAGTTCTTGGCCCGAGTCGGTGCCGCCCTTGTACTCGCCACAGCCATCAGCGCTGCCCCCCCCCGTCGCGAATCCTCATGACGTGACGCTCGCGGTCACGATGACCAATGATCCAACCACGAACGCGATTCAGGTGTATGACGCAGGCACGCATGCGTGGCTGCAGACGTTGCCGACGCAGGGTAAGGGCGGCGTTGGCGGCAACGCCAGAGGCATCAAGCAATATCGCGGCGACATCGTCGCCGTCGTGAATAACGGCTCGAACACCGTCGCGGTGTTCCGACGCCATCAGAACGGCTTGAAATTCGAGCAGCTCATCGCGACGACCAGTGCGCCGGTGAGCATCGACTTCGGGAACGATCACATGTATGTTGCGGGCGCGACCACCGTCGATTCCTTTTCGCTGCACGAAAACCGCGTCGGTGGGCTGGACGGCACGACGTCGCTCGAACTGGTGGGCGGTGCCGTACCACCGAGTGGCAGCACGGCGCAGGTTGGGGTTGTGAACGAGCGTCAGTTGCTAGTGACGCTCAAAACCGATCCCACGCCTGGCACGGTGGATGTCGTCGCGCTTGACCACGGGGCAGTAATCGGCGCGGCGCCGACAGTCGTGTCCGCCCCGGCCGGGACGCTGACGCCGTTCGGATTCGCCGTGTACCCCGATGGCACGGCCCTGATTACGCTCGCGCATTCCTCACAGGACGGGCTGTTTCGTGATGGCGCGTTCACAGCGGTCATCGCCGCTGGTCAGGCGGCGCCATGCTGGATGACGCGCGTCGGCAAGTACGCGTTCACAGCGAACACGGGCAGCAAGACCATTAGCCGTCTCGTCGCAACCGGCAACAACGTCTTCGTGGACGCACTCGTGGCAGCCAATATTCCCGGTGGCTCTCCCGGGGATATCGATGCCGACCGCGGCGTGCTCGGCGTGATCGACCACGGCGCCGGCCAGTCGCACCTTACGCTATTCACCTACAACGTGTTTGGCGAGCTCACGCCGACCGGTTCCGCGATCACGCTCGGCGTCCCCAATGCGAACGGCATCGCGATTGTGCCCCCGGCCAAGGACAACGACTAAAGTAGAGGTCATCATGGCACTTCCCAGCAATCTCACGTTTGCAGAGATGTACGAACGCTTCCTGGTCGAGCCGTTGTTCCGTCCGTTCGCGGAACAGCTGCTCGAGCGAGCACAACCAACGGCAAACGACAGCGTGCTCGACGTTGCGTGTGGGACGGGCATCGTGGCTCGTCTCGCGCGCAAGAAACCGGGAGCGTCGGCGAAAGTCGTCGGCGTCGATGTCTTAGGACCAATGCTTGCGGTCGGACGAGGCATCGACGCGACGATCGACTGGCGAGAGGGCAACGCGACCGCGTTGCCCGTTACCCGGCGATGAACAGTTTTCAATCGTGGCGTGTCATCAGGGTCTGCAATTCGTGCCCGACAAGGCAGGTGCCGTTCGCGAAATGCGCCGGGTACGGCGCGCTGGCGGACGCATTGCGATTGGCACGTGGCTCTCCATCGAGGACATTCCGTTCATTCGCGACCTCGACGAAATCGCACGACCGCAGCTCGGGCCCTTCATCGACAGTCGTCACACCTTCGGCGGCTGCACAGCCCTCGCAGCGCTGCTCTCTGAAAACGGCTTTCAAGAGACCACACTAGAGACTGTCTCGCACGACGTCAGGATCACCGACAACGGTCCGTTGTTTGCTCGAATGAATGCGATGGCAGTTGTTGGCATGCGCCCAAAACGAAAAGCACTCGACGATGCAGGCGGGGCACAGCTGGCCAGCGACATCACTGCGGCGAGCATGGCGGGTACGGAAGCGTTACACAAAGACGGCACGCTGACGTCCTCACTCACGACGAACGTCGCGACCGCACGAGCCTAGGATCCGCAACGTGACATCATCGCAACAGGAGGAACCATGTTTGTTGTCCGAGACATCATGTACTGCAAGCCCGGTCAAGTTCGGCCGATGGTTCAGAAGTTTGCCGCGCTCTCGAAGCTTATCGAGAAGTTGGGATTCGGCCCGATGCGCATCATGACGGACGTCAGCGCCGAACGCTATTGGACGGTGGTCGCCGAAATCAACGTGCCCAGTCTCGAAGAGTACGCAAAGATGTCGCGCGAATCGATGGAGCGCAAGGAATTTCAGGACGCCATGAAGGGCTATCACGATCTCATCGACCACGGTCGGCGCGAGATCTATCAGTTGGAGGCCTAATTCCGCCTGTGCGTCGAGTGATCGTCTGCGACGTGAACGAAACGCTGCTGGACATCGGTGCGCTCGCACCGCTGTTCGAGCAGGCGTTTGGAGATGGCCGCGTGCTCCAGGAATGGTTCCAGACGGTCCTGCTCTACTCAGAAGTGGCGACGTTGGCGGGACCGTATTCGAGCTTCGCGAACATCGGCGGAGCCGCGCTCGAAATGACAGCAAATGCACACGGCGTAACGCTGACACCAACAGGCCGTGAACGCATTCTGAAAGGCATGCTGACGTTGCCCCCTCATGCCGACGTCCGTGCGGGACTTGAAGCGATGCGCGACGCGGGTCTGCGGTTGGTAACCCTGACGAATAACCCTCCGGAAACAGTCCACCAGCAATTGGCCCACGCGGGTCTTGCCGAACTATTCGAGCAATCGTTCTCGGTGGAGCGCGTGCAGCGTTTCAAGCCAGCGCCGGAGTGCTATCGCTTCGTAGCCGATGCGCTGAACGTGACCACCAATCAGCTCCGCCTCGTTGCCGCACACGCGTGGGACGTCCTCGGAGCGTTGCGTGCGGGATGCGCCGCGGCGTTCGTCGCCCGCCCTGGCAAGGTGTTGTTTCCGCTCGGGCCGCAACCGGATATCGTCGGCTCCGATTTCGGTGCCGTCGCACAACTAATCGTCGACGCGGAGACGCCGTCTCCACAATAGGTCTCATCCAGAAACCTGCGGCTGCTGGCGCCATCCAATGAACCGCTATCGACGCCTCATTCAGCTCCGAGCGTTTCACTTTGAAAAACCGCCTCCGGTTCTTCACCTTAGGAGAATGTGGATTCGAACTAGCGACTTTTCTTAGGACATTGGCTCCTCAGGCTGGACTCGAACCAGCAACCCTCCGGTTAACAGCCGGATGCTCTGCCATTGAGCTACTGAGGAACGTAGGTGTGCGACGCGAGGAGCGAAACGACCTTTAATACTAGCGTTTCGACCCCCTTTCGTCCAGTATGGCAGGGGAGGTTCGACGTGATCACCAGACGCCGAATGCTGTCGGTCGCGGCCGTGACATTTCTCGCCGGCGCCGCGCCCGCGCTCGCCCACCACTCGTGGCCGGTCGATTTTTCACGCGAGGTCATCGTGAAAGGCACCGTCACCGACTACAGCTGGGGCAATCCCCACGTCATGATCGGCCTCGATGTCAAACGCGACGACGGCACGATCGAGAGGTGGAGCGTCGGCGGCCCGAGCACGAACCGCATGGAAGCGAACGGCTGGCACAAGGGCTCGCTGAAGCTCGGCGACGTGATCACCGGCAGCGGCTACCAGTTTTCCGACGGGCAGAAGGTGCTGCGACTGCAGCGGATCACGATGCCCGACGGCAGAGTGATGCTGCTCTACGGCAAATAGCGCGCGGACGACGATTTCGTGCAACCGAGTCGCGGTTTCGTGCAAACGGAAGGACGGTCCGTCGAAAAGGAAGGCCGTTTCACCGCCGTGATTGGCGATCACGCGAAAAGGAAGGCCGTTCACCGCAAAAGGAACGCGATCGCGGCCTTCCGAGCGAAGGGTTGCATGCCAAGTGTGGCGGTGCACGCACGAAGTCTGCGCGTTCACGCCCGCAATGGCCGGATCAGTACTTCTTCCGCCCGGTAAGGCCGGCCTGAACCGCCATTCCCGCGAGGCTGAGCAGAATCCACGCAAAGGACACCCACCGCTGCCCGTATCCGGGCGAAAACGGATAGAGAATCCAGACGTTGCCGCCCGCCGCCGCCCGCTCCGCGCCCCGATTGCCGGCGAGCGCCAATCCGCCGATGAGCATCGTCCATGCGCCTGAACACGCCGTCGCGACGATGATGACGTAGCGCTGCAGCGCCATCGCGATCACGGCTCCCGCAACCGCGGCGATGATCACCGCGACCGACGGCGGATCGCCGGTCTTCGTGTAGTGCCACAGCGCCTGCAGCAGCGCCGCACCCATGCCGGCGCCAATCAGGCCGATAGACACGTAGTACGCGAACGTGAACAACACGGCCCCGAGGATGCCGCCGATGAGCGCCGCGATCAGCATGCCCAGATGGTTGCTGATGCCCATCACGGAGCTCGCGAGCATCGCCCCGAAGATGAACCCGTAAATCGCGAGCACGACGCGAAACAGCCGGTAGCCGGCGAAGCACGCGACGGCGCCGCCAAGCAGCAGGACGACAGCAGCAGGGAGCTCGAAGTTGGCGGGCAACACGGCGTCTCGCGGGCTAAACTTCGCGCCGGCCTTCGAGCGCGCGGTGCATCGTGATTTCGTCGGCGTAATCGAGGTCGCTGCCGACCGGGAGTCCCATCGCGATCCTCGTGACCCTGACGCCGAGCGGCTTGAGCAGCCGCGCGAGATAGACGGCGGTGTATTCGCCGTCGACATTCGGGTTGGTCGCCAGAATCACTTCGCTGACGCCGTTGGTGAGCCGCGACAGCAGGCCCTTGATCTTCAAGTCGTCGGGCCCGATGCCCTGCAGCGGCGACAGCGCGCCCATCAGGACGTGGTACACGCCCTTGAACTCGCGCGTCTTCTCAATCGCGGTGATGTTCTGCGGCTCCTCGACGACGCAGATGATATGCGGATCGCGGGCGTCGCTGCTGCAAAAGACGCAGGGGTCGGCATCGGTGATGTTGTTGCAGATCGAGCAGTAGGTCACGCGCTCCTTGACGTCGCGGACGGCGTCCACCAGACGGTCGGTCTGTTCGCGCGGTGTTCGAAGGATGTGGAAAGCCAGTCGCTGCGCGCCCTTCGGCCCGATGCCCGGCAGACGCTGCAGTTCTTCGATCAAACGGACGAGAGGATCCGGAAGGCTCATAGACCGGGGATTTTCAGTCCTCCCATCATCCCGCCCATTGTCTTCGACATCTCCTCGTCGGCTTTGCGCTGTGCGTCGTTCACCGCCGCGAGAATGAGGTCTTGCAGCATCTCGACGTCTTCCTTGGAGACGACCTCCGGATCGATCTTGATCGACTGCAGCTGCTTCGCGCCGTTGACGACGACCGTCACCATGCCGCCGCCGGCGGTCGCTTCGACGCGCATGTCGGCCATCTGCTTCTGCAGGCGCTCTTGCATCTGCTGCGCCTGCTTCATCATCTGATTGATATTCATGTCGGTCCGATTCTACATTTCTTCGACGTCGCGGATCTCGGCGGGAAACACTTCGAGCAGCGCCTGCACGCCGCTGTCCGCGAGCGCCTGCTCCTTCAACGCTGCCTTCCGATCCGACTCGGGCGACTCCGGATTGGAGGCCGGCGACTGTGGACTGGAACCTGGGGGCTGCGGACTGCTCGTTGAGCCGTCCTGCGTCGCCGTCACCGTGACCCGGCGACCGCCGGCCTGCAGCGCGATCGACTCGAGCCACGCTTTGTTCTGCTCCACTTGTTCGCGCAGCGCGCGCTGATTGGCTGAGAACGTGAACTCGATCCGATCGTTCGACACGTCGATGGTCCGAGCCTGGGCGACCACCATGTTGTAGAACGCGACCTTGCCCTTGCGAACCTCCGCGAGGAACGCGTCCTTGAACGACGCGTGGCCAGCGGGCGGTCCCGGGGGGGCCGTCTTCACGGACGGCGGGGCCGCTGCGGCGGGCTTCGACGCGACCGGCGCGGGCCGCGACGGCGGCGCTGCAGGAGGTCGAGGCGGCGTGGCATTCGGCGCCCCGACAATGGTCGCCCCGCGTACGAGATCGTCGATCGACACCAGCTTGCGCAAGTAAATCCAGCGCAGCAGCGCCATCTCGAGCTGATAGCGGGGCTGCGCCGACGCGCGGATGTCGAGCTCCGCTTTCGTCAACACGTCGAACGCCCGCAGCAGATCCTCGCGCGAAAACCGCTTCGTCAACGCCAGCAGCCGGTCGCGCTCCCCTTCGCCGGCGATCTCCGAATCGCTCGCACGCGACGGATCCACGGACAGCACGAGCAGATCGCGCGCCATGCGCGCCAGTTCGCGGCAGACGGCGCGCAGGTCGTATCCGAGTTCCACGGCCCGGCCGGCGATCTCGAAGGCAGCAGACGCGTTTTCGTCCGCGACCGCCGCCATCGCGTCGAGCAGAAGGTCGCGGCCCACGAGGCCGAGCACGGCAGACACATCGTCGACGGCGATCGTTTTTCCGGTGAACGCGATGACCTGATCGAGCTTGCTCTGCGCGTCGCGCATGCTGCCGTCGGCGTCGCGGGCGATCAGCTGCAGCGCGTCGTCTCCGACGGCGATGCCTTCGGCGTCGACGATCTTCCTCAGCTGCGCCGAAATCGACTTGCTGCTGATGGTCCTGAATTCGTACACCTGCGAGCGCGACAGGACCGTTTCGGGAATCTTGTCGAGCTCGGTCGTCGCCATCATGAACACGACGTGCGGCGGCGGCTCTTCGATCGACTTCAGGAGCGCGTTGAACGAACCCGACGAGAGCTGATGGACCTCGTCGATGATGAACACCTTGTACCGGTTGCGCACGGGCATGATGCCGAGACCCGCGATGATGACTTCGCGGACGTTGTCGACGCCGGTATGGGTCGCCGCGTCGATCTCCATCACGTCGATGTCGCGCCCTTCGGCGATTTCGACGCACGCGTCGCACACGCCGCACGGCTCGGCCGTTGGTCCATTCACGCAGTTCAGCGCGCGCGCGAGAATTCTCGCCGTGGTCGTCTTGCCGACGCCGCGCGGGCCGGCAAACACGAACGCCTGCGCGAGCCGCCTGCTCGCGAGCGCATTGCGCAGCGTACGCGTAACCGCCTGCTGTCCGACGACGTCGTCGAACTTCTGCGGGCGCCATTTGCGGGCGATGACTTGATACGACATGTGATCGTCCGCCTAGACCACGGACACTACAGACTGACGGATTCCACCGCGGCCCGGGAAGCCTGCGGCACATGTCAGGATCTACTTAGCGCTGCTGCCTTCCGGCCCTGACGCGGTTCATAGGCTGAAATTGCACAGGTTCCGAGCCGCGGTGCAATCCGTCTGGTCGAGTCTACTACGTTAAACCGCCACGCGCGTCGCGAGGAGCAAGTACTTCGCCAGCACCTCGCCCACCACGACGGTAAAAAAGTCGACGTACAGGATTCCGGTCGCCGATTGCGTCGATCGAATCTTCGCGGTCTCCCAGGTGAGATACGACAGCACGGCCGGACCGAACAATCCGAACAGGACGCGCTGCCAGAAGAAAATGCCGCCAATCGAAAAAATATAGCGGGTGAAATTCGGGCCGAGCCCCGGCTCCCAACTCGCGATCGCGATGAATATCGCCGCGCCAACGACGACGATGCGGATGACCATCGACGCCATGTGCAGCTTGACGATCGACTTCAGATGCGAGACCTCCAACGACGGAATCACCAGATACCAGTGCCCGAGGATCATCGCCGTACATGCTCCGCCCAGGAGAAACGCGGAGCTGAAAAAGCTGAGCACCGTAATGAGTTCGACGACCGGCCCTGCCGCGGCCAACGCGATGGCCTGCGCGAAGAGCGCCGCGGCGCCGGCGAGGACGCCCGCGCCAACAATGACTGGACGGATCGACGTGAGAATGCGGCCGACGGTCAGCCAATGCACGACCACGGCCGCTTCGAACGCCACGAGCGCGCCGAACGCGATCGTACCGGCGGTGCCCGCCGAGGCTTCTGGGGGTCGGAACGCGAACGCCGCCACCATCAGCAGCGCGGCCGTCCCCGCGTTGAACCGGAAGAACTTCACGCCGGCTTCGCGCGAGACGAAGACGAGCGTGAACGCGATGCCGATGGCGAGATGGCTGAGGAAGAGAAATAAGACCACGGTGCCGGGTGCGACCGTCGGGTGAATTGTGGCAGCTGGTCAGTTGGTTACTCGTGCATTTGAATGCCGAAGTAACCAGATGATCAACTGCCCAGGTTCACCAGAATGCCTGCTACCGCAATCGCTTGTTGATCTCCGCCCAATTGACCACGTTCCACCACGCGTCGATGTAGTCGGGACGGCGATTCTGATATTTGAGGTAGTACGCGTGTTCCCAGACGTCGATGCCGAAGACGGGCTTCTTGCCGTCCATCATCGGATTGTCTTGATTCGGCGTGCTTTCGACGGCAAGCTTCCCGCCGTTGTCGATGACCCACGCCCAGCCGCTGCCGAAGCGTCCGGCGGCGGCCGCCTTGAACTGCTCCTTCAACTTGTCGAAGCTGCCGAACGAGCTGTTGATCGCGTCGGCGATCGCGCCGGTCGGGGCGCCGCCGGCATTGGGTCCCATGATCTGCCAGAACATCGAATGATTCAGATGGCCGCCGCCGTTGTTGCGCACCGCCGTCCGAATCGCTTCCGGAACCGAGTTGATGCCTTTGACGAGATCTTCCAGGCTCTTCGACTGCAGTTCCGGCGCCTTTTCGAGCGCCGCGTTCAGATTCGTCACGTAGGCGTTGTGATGCTTGCCGTGATGAATCTCCATGGTCTGTTTGTCGATGTGGGGTTCGAGCGCGTCAGGCGGGTACGGCAAAGGGGGGAGCGTATGAGCCATCGAGTCCTCCAGGCGTAGCGAGCGTAGTACGTGGTGAGAGCGTCGTTATTTGATCGAGAGCATGCGGTCGAGTGCGGCCTTCGTCCAGTGCTTCTGCTCTTCCGGAACGACAATGCGGTTGTGGACCTCACCGTCGACGAGGCCTTCGAGCGTCCAGAGCAGATGGTTCGGTGAGACGCGGAACATCGTCGAGCAGAGGCAGCCGAATTGATCGAGGGAGAGCACCGTGCGCTCGGGCGCGACTTCGCGCGCGAGGCGGTTGACGAGGTGAATCTCGGTGCCGACGGCCCACGTCGAACCGGCCGCGCTGTTCTTCACCTGTCTGATGATGTATTCGGTCGATCCGGAATCGTCGGCGGCCTGCACGACGTCCCACGGCACTTCCGGGTGGACGATCACGCGAATGCCCGGATGCCGCGCGCGCAGGTTCTCAATCTGCCGGACGGTGAAGCGCGTGTGGACCGAGCAGTGTCCCTTCCACAAAATGATGCGCGCGCGCTTGACTTGATCGGGATCGAGCCCGCCGAAAATCTCGTTGGGATCCCACACGACCATTTCGTCGAGCGGGACGCCCATCTTGTATGCCGTGTTCCGTCCAAGGTGCTGGTCGGGCAGAAAGAGCACCCGCTCTCCCCGTTCCCATGCCCACTTCAACGTCGCCGCCGCGTTCGACGACGTGCAGACGACGCCGCCGCGTTCGCCGCAGAACGCTTTGATCGACGCGGCAGAGTTGATGTACGTGACCGGAATCACCGACCGGACGCCCATCTGCTCGAGATCGGTCCAGCACATCTCGAGCTGCTCGGGCGCGGCCATGTCGGCCATCGAGCACCCCGCCGCGAGGTCGGGAAGAATCACCTGCTGGTGCGGCGCGCTCAGCACGTCGGCGCTCTCCGCCATGAAGTGGACGCCGCAAAACACGATGAATTCCGCGTCCGGATGCTTCGCGATTTCGCCGGCGAGCTTGAACGAGTCGCCGGTGTAGTCGGCGAACTTGATCACCTCGTCGCGCTGGTAGTGATGGCCGAGAATCACGAGACGACGGCCGAGCTTGGCGCGCGCGGCGGCAATACGAGCGTCCATCTCCTCGTCGGACAACCCGAGGTACCGCTCCGGCAGGGGTTGCCGTTCGGAGAGGTGCTCCTTTTCGTACGCCGTCAGAACAGGCAGCAGCATGAGCAGGGACCCAAACTCTGATTATAACTAGGGGGTGGGGCTTGCAATCCAGCCCTTCCTAGTCCTAGCCCCTAGCGAGCTCCACCACGTTATAAAAGGTGTCGCGTTCGACGGGCTCGCGGCCGGCGGCCCGGATCAGACGGGAAATCTCACGCGTCGTCATGGCCTCCGGCACTCTCGAGCCGGCCATGTGGTAAATCTTCTCTTCCTGCACGGTGCCGTCGAGGTCGTCGGCCCCGAACCACAGCGCCGTCTGCGCGACTTCGACGCCGGTTGCCACCCAGAACGCCTTGATGTGCTCGATGTTGTCGAGCATCAGCCGGGAGACGGCGTGGACGCGCAGCGTTTCGGCGGCGCTTGGCGCCGGCAGCTTCCGCATCTGGTTGTTGTCGGGATGAAACGCGAGCGGGATGAAGGCCTGAAACCCGCCGCTCTCGTCCTGGACCGCCCTGGCCCGCAGCATGTGATCGACGCGCTCTTCAGCCGTCTCGATGTGGCCGTAGAGCATCGTCACGTTCGTCTTCATGCCGAGACGGTGAGCCAGCCTGTGAATCGAGAGGTACCGGTCGGCGTCCGCTTTGTCGTGACAGATCTTCTTCCGTACGCGCTCGGCGAAAATCTCCGCTCCGCCGCCCGGCAACGAATCGAGTCCCGCGTCCATCAACTCGCGAAGGACCTGCTCGTCCGACATCTTGTACAACTCTGAAAAGAACGCGATCTCGATCGCGGTAAAGCACTTCAGATGGATGTTGGGCCGAATCCGCTTGAAGCCGCGCAGCAGCTCCGTGTAGTAGGAGAATGGCAGGTCGGGATGGAGCCCGTTGACGACGTGGACTTCAGTGAGCGGCTGCGCCGCGCGCCGCCGCAGCTTGTCCCACGCCTCGTCGAGCGTCATGGTGTAGGCGTCGGTGTCGCCCGGCTTCAGCCGCGCGAACGAACAGAACAAACAGCTCGCGACGCAGACGTTCGTGGCCTCGATGCGGATGTTGTAGTTGTAGAACGCCTTCGCGCCGTGCCGCTTCTCGCGTTCGCGGTTGGCCAGCCAGGCGACCAGCAGGAGATCGTCGGATTCGAAGAGGCGAACGCCGTCGGCGAGATCGAGTCGAGCGCCGCCTTCGAGCTTGTCTGCGATATCGGAAAGACCGGCGGCGCGGAGACGGTGGAGCATCGAAGTTGATCAACTGATCATCTGGTTAATTTGGCATTGATTGAGTCATTTAATGCCCAGATAACCAAATGACCAGATGCCAAAATTCGAACGTGTTACTTGGTGACTCCCATCAACTGTATTCGCAGCGACCGCGCACGTGGGCCATCGAGTTCGGCCATCAGAATCCGTTGCCATTGGCCGAGCACGACCTCTCCCCCGCTGACTTGCAGCGTGAGGCTGTGGCCTAAAAGCAACGCGCGGAGGTGCGAGTCGGCGTTGAAGCGATCGCAATCGGAGTGGTCGGGGTTGTTGTGCAGCCACTCGGCGTCGCGCTGGACCATCTGTTCGAGGAACCGCTTGATGTCGCTCAGCAGCGCCGTCTGAAACTCGTTGATGAACAGCGCGCAGGTCGTGTGCATCGACCAGAGGCTGACGAGACCTTCCTTGATGTTGAACTTCTTCGCGAACTCCATGATCCGGTTGGTGAGGTCGACCAGTTCGATCCGTTGATCGGTGGAGATCACGATCGTCTCACCGTGGATCGTGAGACCGCCGGCATTCGCTGAAGCTACCTCCTCGACGGGGTTTTCGCGAACGGTGACGGTCGAGCTTTTGCTCATGAAGTCCTCTCGGCTGTGATAGATGCTCAGAAAACGATCAGGTTATGTTAACGCATTTTTGCGTGTCGGGGGCAACAGTGGCATATACTCGCCTTTCAATCGACGCTCGCCCCGGCGGCCAAGCGGAAGTTGGGTGAAAAGCCCACACGGTCTCGCCACTGTAAGCGGGGAGCGGCACGTCAACGCTCGAGAAGAGCAGTCACTGTCTCGCCCACGGTCGGGTCAATCGCACCGAGGGAAGGGAGATGGGAAGACCGACGCGCCGTGACGATCCGCGAGTCAGGAAACCTGGTCAATCGGGGGCGTCCTGTTCCCGGCGCGAAAGACGCCGGAAGGAGCTCCGATGTCTACGTCCGCTCGCTCGTTCCTTGCCCTCGTTCTGCTCGCCGCACTCCCCAGTTCAGCACGCGCCGCCGATATCGTGTCCGGCGTTGTCGTCGATCAGCAGGGACAGCCGCTGCCGCGCGCCGAAGTCCGCGCGCTCGATCGCAGCGGCGCCGAAACCGGTCATGTCTTCGCTGACGAAGCGGGCCGTTTTCGCCTCTCGACCTCGTCGGCCGACTGCCGCGTCGCGGCGTCGCTGACCGGTTTTGAAACGACGTCCTCCGCCTGCGCCGAGACACCGCTGCGCCTGACGCTGAGAGTGGCTCCAGTCGAAGAGACGGTTGTCGTCACGGCCACGAGGACCGAAGCGCCGGCAAGCCAGGTCGGCGCGAGCGTCACAACGTTTACGAGCGACGACCTCGAACGTCGGCAGCGGCCGCTCGTCTCCGAACTGCTGCGTACCTCGCCCGGCGCGATGGTCGTCCGCACAGGCGCGCCCGGCGCCGTCACGTCGCTCTTCGTGCGCGGCGGCGAGAGCAACTACAACAAAGTGCTGCTCGACGGCATTCCGCTCAACGAACCCGGCGGCACGTTCAACTTCGGCAATCTGACGACCGAGGGACTCGAACGCGTCGAGATCGTGCGCGGCGCGCAATCGGCGCTCTTCGGATCGGACGCCATGGCGAGCGTCGTGCAGCTGATCACGAAACGCGCGGACCGGCGCGACGGCGCGCCGCACGTGGCCGGCCTCTTCGAAGGCGGATCGTTTGGCACCGTGCACGGCGATGCGTCGGTGTCTGGCGCGGCCGGAAGAGCCGACTACACGATCGGCGCGGCCGGGTTGACGACGGACAATCAGGCCCCCAACAACGGCTTCGACAACACGACCGTGTTCGCCAACGTGGGCGCGACCCTGAGCGACACGGCGACGCTGCGCGTGATCGGCCGCGGTGAATTCGAGAAGACGGGAACGCCGGGGCAGACGGCGTTCGGCCGTCCCGATCTCGACGCGTTCTTCCGACGGCACGACGGCGTCGTCGGCGCGGCGTTCGATCAGCGGCTCAGGCCGTCGTTCCGCCAGCGCGCGTCCTACTCGGTGAGCCTCTCGAACTACGAGTCAGTCGACCTGATCGCCGACCCTCCGTACACGCCGGCGTTTGGCGGTCTCAAGGCACCGTTTGCGTTTTCCGATTTCACGTTCGACAGCCTGACGAAACTGCAGCGCCACCACGCCAGCTACCAGGCCGATTGGACGATCGCGAACGACGCGGCGCACGGCAGCCAGACGTTGACGCTGCTCGCCGATTGGGACGGCGAACGCGCCGAGCTCGACGATCGGCTGGCGAACACGACGGCCTCGCCGTCGCGCGACAACTTCGGATGGTCGGTGGAACATCAGGCGCTGTGGCGGCGCGTGTTCGTCACCGTTGGCGGCCGCGTCGAGAAAAACGCGAACTTCGGCACTGCGGCTGTCCCGCGCGGCGCGGTTGCGCTGGTCGTCCACGAAGCCGGCGCAAATCCCCGCGCGTTCGGCGCGACGACCATTCACGCCAACGCCGGCCTCGGCATCAAGGAGCCGACCATCTTGCAGTCGTTCGGGCTGTCGGTGTTCGCCCTCGGCAATCCGGATCTCAGTCCCGAGCGGGCGCGAACGGCGGAGATTGGTGTCGAGCAGCGGTTCGCCAACGATCGTCTTAAGGTCTCGGCGACGTTCTTCGACAACCAATACCGAAACCTGATCAGCACGGCAAGCATTGCTCCTGGCCGAAGCCAGTACTTCAACATCGGCCTCACACAGGCGCACGGCCTCGAGACGGTCGTGGACGTGGCGCCCCACCGGTTCGTCCGCGTGCGCGCCGGCTACACGTATCTCGATTCGCTGATCGTCGACAGCACGTCGCCCGCCAGCGCGGTGCTCAAAGCAGGCCAGCCCCTCTTCCGGCGGCCGAAGAATTCCGGGTTCGTGGGCGCGACCTGGCACGACTCGAGGCTGACGGCCGAGATCGACGGCGTCGTGATCGGCACGTACGTCGACAGCGACTTCGCGTCGTTCGCGCCGCCGATTCTCGTGGGCGGCGACTACTCCACCTGGGACGCGCGATTCGCCTACAAACTGACGTCGAAGCTGTCCGCGACCGCGGCGATCGACAACCTCACCAACGCGCACTACATGCAGCCGCTCGGATATCCGGCGCTCGAACGCGCGTGGCGGGCGGGGGTGCGGGTCGGGTTCTGAGGACAGAGAGAAGCTCGCCACACAGAGGACACAGAGGATGAATTGTTCAGAATGAAAAACACAATCTCTGCGTCCTCTGTGCCCTCTGTGGTGGCGAGCTCTCCGCGTCCGCCTCGTCCTCGCGCCGCGATCTCCTGGAGCGGCGGCAAAGACAGCTGCGCCGCGCTCCAGCGCGTAAGCGACCGCTTCGACGTCGTCTCGATGGTCACGATGTTCGACGAAGACGTGCGGCGCAGCCGCTCGCACGGCCTTCGGCCGGAAGTGATCGACGCGCAGGCACACCGACTGGGACTGCGGCGGTTCGTCGGCCGCTGCACCTGGTCGACCTACAGCGACGTGTTCGCGCGCGTGCTGGACGATGTCGCGGCGAGCGGCGTCAGTCACGTGATCTTCGGCGACATCATGTTCGACGAGCACCGGCGATGGGCCGAGCGAATGTGCGAGGGCGCCGGGCTCGTCGCCGTCGAACCGCTGTGGGGCGAGTCCACGGACGCGTTGTTCGAGGGCTGGATCGCATCTGGAGGAGAGGCCATCATCGTCACCGCTCGGGCGCAGTTCCTCGACGCCAGCTGGCTCGGGCGACGGCTCGCAGCGGACATGGCGCACGACCTCGTTCGGCTCGGCGTCGACAAATGCGGCGAACGCGGCGAGTACCACACCGTCGTGACCAACACATCGCTCTTTTCACACCCGCTCGTCCTGCAGCCGGGCGACGTCGTTCAACACGGTGGCTGCTGGGCGCTGGACTTGAGTGTTGGTCCACCTGAACGTGGACACGACGCGATCGGAAGTGTCCGCCTTTAGGCGGACCGACCCTTGATCAATGCTCCACGCCACCAACGTCTCGTTCGCCTACCGCCGCGGCGCCACAGCGCTCGACGATGTGTCCGTGACCGTTCCGCGTGGATCGATCGTCGGGTTGATCGGCCCCAACGGCTCCGGCAAGACTACTCTCGTCAGGCTGCTGAACGGCACGTTGACGCCGTCGAGCGGCTCGGTGTCGCTCGACGGCGTGCCGCTGGCGACGATGTCGAGACGCGAACTCGCGCGCCGCGTCGCCGTCGTTCCACAGGAGACGCACGTCACGTTCGATTTCAGCGCGCTCGACATCGTGCTCATGGGCCGTTACGCGCATCTGGGCGCGTTCGCGCTCGAGGGCCCCGAAGACATGGCGATTGCCCGGCGCGCGCTCTCCGCCACCGGAACCGAATCTCTCGCGTCGCGGCAGTTCGCGACGCTCAGCGGCGGTGAGAAGCAGCGCGTCGTCATCGCCGGCGCGCTCGCGCAGTCGTCCGACGTGCTGTTGCTCGACGAGCCGACGACGGCGCTCGACGTCGGCTTCCAGTTCGAAATCGCGTCGCTGCTCGCTCGCCTGAATCGCGATCGCGGTACGACGATGGTTGTGTCGACGCACGATTTGAACCTGGCCGCCATGCTGTGCACCGAGCTCGTCCTCCTGAAGTCGGGGCGCGTGGTCGCGCACGGCGCGACCGCGTCGGTCCTCACGAGCGAGAACATTCGTCGGCTCTACGGAGTCGAGGCCGACGTCGCATTTCACCCACGTGCCGGTCATTTGACGGTGGTGCCGCTTGCCAGGAGCGAGTGACGTCCGCCGGCGGCTGCCGCTGACGCTCGCCGCCTTCGGCGCGGCCGCGCTGCTCGCCTGTGTGCTGGCGCCGCTCGTGGGCAGCACGTCGATCAGCCTGGCGCGCGTGTTCGACCGGGCCATTCCGTTCGCCGAGAACACCGACGCTCAGGTGTTCTTCGTCGCGAGGCTTCCGCGCGTGCTCGCCGCCGCGCTGGTGGGCGCCGGCCTGTCGCTCTCCGGCGTCGTGTTCCAGGCGCTGTTGCGAAATCCGCTCGCGGCGCCCGACACGCTCGGCATTTCCGCGGGGGCGTCGCTCGGCGCGATGCTCGTGTTGACCGCGCACGCCGACTTCACGCTGCTTGGCGTGTCCGTCGTGCCGCTCGCCACGTTTGCCGGCGCGATCGGAGCGCTGGCGATCGTGTTCGTGCTCGCGCTGGCGAAAGGCCGCGGGACGTCCAGCACGGTGCTGCTCCTCGCCGGCATCGCAATCGCCGCGCTGCTCAGCGCCGCCGGACGCTTCATTCAGTACCTGGCCGACGTCACAGAGACGTTCCGCACAGTGCAATGGCTGATGGGGTCGCTCGACGTCGGCAGCTACGCGCCGATTCTCGCGGCGCTCGTGCCATTCGGACTGGCGTGCGCCGGGTTCGCCACGCTGCCGCGGGTGCTCGATTTGATCAGCCTCGGCGAGGATGCCGCCGAGGCGCGAGGCGTGGACGTCGTTCGCAGCGAGCGCATCGCGCTGGTGAGCGCGTCGCTGTCGACTGGCGCGGCGGTCTCACTCGGCGGCCCCATCCTCTTCGTCGGCATCATCGTCCCTCACATCGTGCGGCGCATGGTCGGCGCGGATCATCGTCTCGTGCTGCCGGCGTCCGCGCTCTTCGGCGCGGCGTTCCTGATCGTGTGCGATCTCATCGCACGCACCATCGTGTCGCCCGTCGAAATGCCGGTCGGCATCATCACGGCGATCATCGGAGGACCATTTTTTCTATGGCTGCTATTCAGAGGCAGATAGGAAGGAGAGGGCAGCGGGCAAAGGGCAGAGGGCTGGTGCGCGGGCTCGTTGCCCTCTGCCTTCTCCTCTCTGCCCTGACGATGTCAGGCCGTGCAGATGCGCGGCGTGTCATCTCCATTATCCCTGCCACGACGGAGATGCTGTTTGCGATGGGCGCCGGCGATCGCGTGATCGCGATCGGCAACTACGACACATACCCTCCCGACGCGCAGACGCTGCCCAGGGTCGGCGCGCTCATCGACCCCAACGTGGAGCAAATTCTGCAGATGCGGCCCGACCTCGTCGTGATCTACGAAACGCAAACCGAGCTGAAGCGGCGTCTCGATCGCGCCCACATTGCGTACTACTCGTACGTCCACAAGGGCCTGGCCGATATCACCGAGACGATACGGACGCTCGGAATGCGCGTCGGCGCGGATGCCGGAGCCAACGCGCTTGCCTCGCGCATCGAGCAGCAGCTCGCCGACGTTCGGCGGCGCGTCGCCTCGCAGCGGCGCCCGAAGACGCTGCTGGTGTTCGGCCGCGAGCCCGGCTCGCTGCGCAACATCGACGCGAGCGGCGGCAGCGGCTTCCTCCACGACATGCTCGACGCCGCGGGCGGCGCGGACGTCCTCGCGGACATCCATCGCCAGTCGGTGCAGATGAGCACCGAGATGGTCCTCGCGCGCGCGCCCGAGGTCATCGTCGAACTCCGGTATTCGAAAGACGAGATCAACAACTCCGACATGAGCGCGTGGAACCGGCTGGGCGCCGTGCCGGCGGTCAAGAATCACCGCGTCATTCTGCTCACCGGCGAAGAGTTCGTCGTCCCCGGACCGCGCGTGGCAGATGCGACGCGCCACATGGCGGCGGCTCTGCATCCAGAGGTGCGATGGTGAATGGTGGCACTGTGGCATCTGGTTATTGGGCATTGATTTGGACATTGATTTGGGCGTCGACGGAATCATCGACGCCACCCGGCGCTGTTCCCGTGCGTTCGCACGAGCAGTGCCGGGCGACCGGGAGAAAATGGCCCGACGTTCGATGGATTCGTGGAGTGCGGCGGGCGCGTGATGGCCGGACAAGAGTTTCCGTCGGTTCACAATCTCAAGCCAGTACACGCTTTCTTCCGCCTCCTCAACGACCGTTCCAAGCTTCGCGATGAATTCAGCGCGCGACCGACCATTGCAACAAGCGCGATAGTTGGCACCAACCGATGTTGAACATTTCGCCGACTGATACGCGATCACTCTTCCCGACGGTGTATCAGGAAGTTCGTCAATGAGGTTCAACACGCTAATAGCAAACAACATCGTGCGCTCCTTTAGCGCGTTACTCTGCTCACTCATGCCGCCTCCGTTATATGTGCGACAACACTGAGCAAACCAATGACCAAATCACTGCCAATCACCAAATCAATGCCATCAATGCCCAAATAACCAAATGCCAAAATGCCAAAATGCCGAATTCAAGTGTCTAGTGTCATGGTCCAGCGGGAAGGACAGCGCCTGGATGGTGCACGTGCTGCGCCAACAGCCGGACATACACCTCGCAGGCATTCTCACGACCGTCAATGAAAAGTACGCGCGTGTCGCGATGCACGCCGTGCGCGAAGAACTGCTCGAGGCGCAGGCCGACGCACTCGGTCTCCCACTGTGGAAGGTGCCCATTCCTTCGCCCTGCCCGAACGAGGTGTACGAGCGGGCAATGGCGGCGGCTGTCTCGCGCGCCGTCGCGGATGGATTCACACACATGGCGTTCGGCGATCTCTTCCTCGAAGACATCAGGCGCTATCGCGAAGAGAGGCTTGCGGGCACTGGGCTCACGCCGCTGTTCCCCCTCTTCGACGCCGACACCGCGCGGCTCGCGCGCGACATGATTGCCGGCGGCCTGAAGGCGCGGCTCACCTGCGTGAATCCGAAAGTGCTCGAGCGGACGCTCGCCGGACGCGACTTCGACGCGTCGCTGCTTGCTGAGCTGCCGCCGTCGGTCGACCCCTGCGGCGAGCGCGGCGAATTCCATTCCTTCGCGTACGCCGGCCCGATGTTTTCGCACGCGATTCCGATCGTCTCCGGCGAGGTCGTCGAGCGCGACGGCTTCGTCTTCGCGGACGTCCTTCCTGCCACCAAATCAATGCCGCAATAAACCAAATGCCCCAATAACCAGCTGCCACAATGCCCAAATACCCCTCGCGGATCGTCTGTCTGACCGAAGAAACGACCGAGACGCTGTACCTGCTCGGTCAAGGGGATCGCATCGTCGGCGTCTCCGGTTACACGGTCCGTCCTCCCGAGGCACGTAGCAAGCCGAAGATCTCCGCGTTCATCAACGCGAAGTTCGACAAGATCGTCGCGCTCGAGCCCGATCTCGTGCTCGCCTTCTCCGACTTGCAGGCGGATCTGACGGCAGAACTCGTACGCCGAGGCCTCACCGTCGTCACCTTCAACCAGCGCAGCGTCGGCGAGATCCTCCAGATGATTCGCATGCTGGGGGGGCTCGTCGGATGTCAGCCGGAGGCAGAAGCACTGGCCGATGGGCTGGCCACGGGGCTCGAGACGATTCGCGCGTCGGCCGCGCGCTTTTCGCGTCGCCCGCGTGTGTTCTTCGAAGAGTGGGACGAGCCGCTGATCTCGGGCATCCGGTGGGTCGAGGAGCTCGTCGAAATCGCCGGCGGCGATCCAATTTTTCCCGAGCTCGTTCAGTGTGGCCTCGCGAAAGATCGCATCGTCGAGCCGGCCGACGTGGCGCGCCGCGATCCCGATGTCATCTTCGCGTCGTGGTGCGGAAAGCGGATGAAAAAATCGACGATTCAGAACCGTCCAGGGTGGGATCGCGTCGCCGCCGTGCGCGGCGACCGCATCTTCGAGATCAAGTCCACCTTCATCCTTCAGCCAGGCCCGGCGGCGCTCACCGAAGGCGTCGCGCAACTCCACGATCGACTCTCTCTATCGCAGTAGCTCCGGACGGCCGAACAGCCAGAGCAGGCAACGATGCGGTATGCCTGGACTGCGGCATGGGAATCGCAGCAGCGTCGTCGATGCGCACGCCGGCTTCACCGCCGAGCAACCCGCTGAAGATCCGGCACCTGAAGAGGATCACGTGCGGCCCGGCGCCGTGCGCGCGGCAGGTTGCGCGCGACCGTTATTCATAGCGCAGCGTGATTGCTGGATTGACGCGGCTCGCGCGAAGTGCCGGCGCGAGTGCGGCGGCGGCCGCGGTTGCCGTCAGCGCCACACAGGCGCCCGCGAGCGAAGGTACGTCGGCGGGAGTCACGCCGAACAACAACGAGCGCATGACATAGGCCGCCACAATGGCCATCGGGAGGCCGACAGCCAGTCCCGCTACGGCGACCTTCATCGCGTCGAGAAGCACACTTCGCACGACGGTGCCGCGCATCGCCCCGAGCGCCAGGCGAATCCCGATCTCCTTGCGGCGTTGCGTCACCGAATACGAAATCACGCCATATGTCCCGAGGCTGACGAGGACCAGCGCGATGACGGCGAAGAGAAGCAGCAGATCGCGCTGGAAACGACGCGATGCCGTCGAGGCGTCGATGACGTCGGCCATCGAACGGAACGGCGGCACGGGCAGCTGGGAATCTACGCTCTGAATGCGCTGCCGAATCGCGGTCGACGCTGCCGCCCCGTCGATGCCCGCCGTTCTGACCGCAAGCGTCAGGTTGTTGCGATTGAATGACCGCTGCCAGAACGGCAGGTACACCGTCGGGGACGGCGGGTCGCTCAGACTCACGCCGTGGATATCGCCGACGACGCCGACCACTTCGAGCGCCGGGCCGTCGGCACGTCCGAGATGAAAGGTCTTGCCTAACGCGTTCGTGCCTGGCCACAGGCGAGCGGCCGCGGCATCGGAAACGACCGCGACAAGATGCCGATCGTCGTGGTCGTCGAACAACCGGCCCCGCCGCAGCGGAATTCGCAGCGCGCTGAAGTAGCCGACGCTCGACGGCCGGAAATCGACGATCGTCCATTGCGCCGGCGGCTGCGTCACACCGTCGAGAAACACTGCGTTGTTGGCGCCGACGCCCGCAAGCGGCGGCTGGCTGACCACACCAGCGGACGACACGCCCGGCAGCGTCGACACCGTCTCGAGCGTGCGGCGCACGAACGCTGCCGCGGTCGACACATCGGGGTATCGCACCGTCGAAAGGCTCAAGTCGACCAGCGACACCGACTCCGCGTCGAATCCCTTGTCGACGTGCATCAACTTCGAGAACCCGTGCAGCAGCAGCGCCGCCGCGACGAGGCACACCGTGCTCACGCTGACTTCGGCCGCGACGAGCACCGATCTTCCCTTTGTCGAAGGACGCCGTCGCGAAGAGGACGCCGATCGCCATGCGGGAACCGCGCCGACCAGCATCGTGATCGCGATCGAGCAACCCACCGCGAACAGCAGCACGCGCATGTCGATCGCGATCGCATTGATTTGGGGCAGGTCGACCGGTGCCCACCACACAATCGCGCGTGTCGTCGCGTACGCCAGGAGCGTGCCGAGCGTCGATGCGAGGACGCACAGCACGGCACACTCGACGAAGAGCTGGCCGACCAGCCGGCTCGTCGTGGCGCCGATCGCCCTGCGGATCGCGAGTTCGCGTTGGCGTGCTGAAGTGCGGCCGAGCAGCAGGCCCGCGACGTTCACACACCCGATCAGCAGGACGACGCCGGACGCCGCGAGCAGCAGCCACAGTCCGGCACGCGAGCGGCTCGAGACCTGGTTCGACAGCGGGACGACCGCCGCTTCGAGCCCGAGGGGTTCGCTGAGGCCGCTGTCGATGCGCTTCTGGACGGCGTTCAACGCCTCGACGGCTTGCGCAATCGTGACCCCGCGGCGGAGCTTGCCGATGCACGCGTAGTTGAAGTCACCGCTGGGACTCCGCTCTCCGTCGCGAAGCCCGAAGGGCTTCCACAAATCGGGCACCGATGACGTCACGGATATCGCGTACAGCTCGTTGATTCGAGGGAATCGAAAGTCTGGCGGCAGCACGCCCGCGACGACGAACGGCCGGTCGTCGAGAAGAATCTGCCGCCCGACCACGCCAACGTCGGCCCCAAACCGTCTTCTCCACAATCCATCGCTGAGGATCACCACGTTGTCGCGGCCAGCGCGATCCTCCTCCTCGGCGAAGAGGCGCCCCAGCTGCGGACGGACACCCAGCATTCCAAACAAGCTCGCGGACGCGCGGCCAACCGTGAGCCGCTCAGGCTCCCCGCCGCCCGTGAGGTTGACGCTGCCGTCTCGAACCATCGCCAACGCGTCGAAGACACTCGCGCTTCTGCGCCACTCTTCGACGTGCACGGCGTTGGCCGGCAGCGGCGGCGCCGAGGGAACCCGGCGCGCGAGCTCGTGCACGACCACGAGCCGATCGGCGTCCGCATACGCGAATGGCTTCAGCACCACCGCGTTCACCACCGAGAAGATCGCGGTCGTGGCGCCAACGCCGACCGCGAGCGTGAGCACGATGACCGCGGTCGTACCGAGATGGCGTTTCAGGGACCGAACCCCTGTGCGCACGTCTCTCGCGAGCGTGTCGAGCCACAGCAGCGCGCGCTGGTCGCGGTATTGCTCTTTGACTTGATCGACGCCCCCGAAATCGCGACGCGCCGCCGCTCGGGCCTCGTCCGGCGACAAGCCGCGTCGGATGTGGTCGTCCGCCAGTCGTGCGAGATGATCCTGGATTTCCTCGTGCAGGTCGCGCTCGCGTCGGCGCCACGTCATCGTCTTCTCTCTATTCGTCGCGCAAGGTGGCGGCCGGATTCGCGCGCGACGCGCGGACGGCCGGCAGCGCGCATGCGCTCAGCGCAATCAGGAAAAGCAGCGCGGAACCACCCGCGAGCGTCATCGGATCGAACCGTCTGACGGCGAATAGAAGCGACGACATCGAACGTGTCAGTGCCGCCGCGGCCGCAATCCCCGCCGCCACGCCAATCGCGATCACCTTTGCGCCGTCGCCGAGGACGTCACGCAAAACGTCCGCCGCTTGCGCGCCGAGCGCCAAGCGAATCGAGCATTCGCGCCCGCGCTGCTGAGCGGTGAAGGTGAAGACGCGGTCGAGATGGTCGACGAGCTCTTCCTGCAGACGCGCTTCGTCGTCACGCCTTCGAAACAGGCCGCGGAGCCGGAACCGGAGTCTGCTGAGAACCGCATCGGCCTTACTCGAATCGCAGCGCGCGCGAGGGATCGATCCGCGCGGCGCGCACCACGGGAATCAACGTCGCCAGCACGGCGACGCCGACGACGAGCGCCAGCGCGGACGTCAGAATCAGGGGATCGGACGGCCGGACTTCGTACAGCCAGCTCGCCGCGAACACGCCCGTCGCATAGGCGAGGCCGAGCCCGATAACTGCGCCCGTCGCGGCGACGCCGAGTCCCTGTCTCGACAGGAGCGCAAAGATGTTCGCCCGCGTCGCGCCGAGCGCCATGCGAGTCGCAACCTCCGCGTGCCGTTCGGCCGACGCGTAGGCGATCATTCCGTAGATGCCGATGGCCGCGAGCAGCAGCGCAATCGTGCCGAACAGCAGCATCAGCGTCGTTCCGAGTTTCTGACGCGCGAGGGTCGCGGCGATCACGTCGCTGACCGGCTCAATCGTGAAGGCCAGCTGCGGATCCACTTTCCGCACTTCCTCGCGCACGGCCGGAATCACCGCACGCGGATCGGCGGCGGCGCTCGCGACCACCACGTGCAGCCGCACCATGTCGCCCGCCTGATCCTGCGCCAGATAAAAGACCGGCTCGGCGCCGCTCCACAGCGACGCGTACTTCACGTCGTTGACGACGCCGACGATCGGACGCGCCAAAGCGGGATTCACCCGCGGAAACCCGAACGCAAACTTGGCCGTCAGCGGATCCCGCCCCTCGAGGTACTTGCGGACGAAGCTTTCGTTGACGATGACGACCGGTTGTGTGGATGCGCGATCGTCGGCCGTGAAGCCCCGGCCCCGCGTGACGTGCATTCCCATCGCCGTGAAGAAGGAGGGCGTCACGACGCTGTTGCGCGCGACGATGTGGACGTGGGAGTCGTCCCAGTTGTCCATCTGGATGAGGACCCGGCCGCCGCTGTTCGCCAGCGGAAAGTCGTTCGTCGCCGCGACGGCAGTGACGCTGGGAATGCCGCGCAGATTCTCCAGGAGCGTCTGGATCGAGGCCCGACGCACACCGGGAGCGCGATAGCGCGGCGCCGTCAGCAGCAGGTCGAACGTCAGCCGGCCCCGGCTCGCGAAGCCCGGGTCGTCGTTCTGAAGATTCAGGAAACTCCGCACGAGCAGTCCGGTGCCCGAGACAATCGTGAGGGCGACGGCGACTTCGGCGACGATCATCACTCGCAGCGCGCGATGCGTCGATCTCCCGCCGCCGACGGTGCGCCCGCTCGCGCGCAGCCAGCGCTCCACGTCGGGGGCCGTCAGCTGCAGCATCGGCGCCAGCCCGACGGCGATTGCACACACCACCAGCATCGCGATCGCGAACAGCAGGACCGGCGGGTCGAAGGGCACCGTTTCGAGGCGCGGGAATTTCGAGACGCCGTACAGCAGGAGCAGCCGCACGGCCACATACGCGAGACCGAGGCCGACCATGGTGCCCGCGCCCGCCAGCACCAGCGACTCGGTCAGCAGTTGCACGGCGATTCGCCCGCGGCTCGCGCCGACCGCCGCGCGAATCGCCACCTCACGCGATCGGCGCGAAGCGCGCGCGAGCAGCAGGTTCGCGACGTTGACGCACGCGAGCACGAGCAGCAGCGCGGTCGCCCCGAGCACGATGATCAGCATCGGCCGCAAATCGCCGACCATCGTCTCGACAAACGAGTCGACGATGAACGCACGATTGCCTTCGGGGCCGGGAAGTTCGCGGCCAAGAGCCGCCGCGACCGCGGCCAGATGTCTCGCAAGGACGTTGTCCGGCGTCGAGGGCCGCAGGCGAAGATAGCCGTCGTAGCCGTGATCGGTGCTCTGCGGATCGAGCTGCATGTTGATCCACAGGTCGGTGCCCCGCGGGACATCCATCTCTGGCGCCGCCACGCCAAGAATTTCCGCGTCGCCGACGGCAAGCGACAGCGTCTTCCCGACGACGTGCGGATCGCCGCCGAACACAGTGCGCCAGAAGCGATGTGAAAGGATCACGCCGTCCGGCCCATTCCTTCGAAAGTGGTCAGGCGCGAAGCCTCCCCCGATCGTGAGCGGCAGGCCAAACAACGGAAAGAACCCTTCGTCCACACCGGCCGCGGCGACGACCTGCGGCACGCTGGTGTCGCGCAACAGCGTGACGTCGAAGCGCGAGGACATCGCGGCTCTCGCGATTGGCAGTGACGGGTTCTTCAGCCGGGTCAGCTCGACGGGGCCGACCAGGCCGCTCGTCACGCGCCCGTCGGTGAACGTCGTGCGCAGCGTCCGTAATTCTTCCGGGTGTGGATACGGCAGCGGACGAAGCAGCGCCGCGTTCGCCACGCTGAAGATCGCGGTCGTCGCGCCGATGCCCAGCGCCAGCGTGCTGACGGCGGCGAGCGTGAACGCCGGAGTCCGCCGGAGCGTGCGCACGCCGTAGCGCACGTCCCGCCGGAGCACGTCGACCCAGTGGACCCCGCGGTGCTCGCGCATTTGCTCCTTGATTTGATCGAGGCCGCCAAAATCGCGGCGCGCGGCCGCCGCGGCGTCCGCGGGCGAAAGGCCCTGCCGCCGATGTTCGGCGGCAAGGAGTTCCAGGTGCGATTCGATTTCTTCGGAAAGGTCGCCGTCGCGGCGCGACCGCCCGAAGACCCCGGCCAGCCGCGCCGCCGCGACTCGCAGGCGGCTCATGACTCGTGCTCCAGCATGCGCGTCATGATCGCGACCGTCCGCTCCCAGCTCTCAGTTTCGGCGGCGAGCTGCCTTTTTCCGGCTTTGGTGATCTCGTAGAAGCGGGCGCGGCGGTTGTTGTCGCTCGTCCCCCACTCGCTCGTGATCCACCCCTTCTGTTCGAGGCGGAGGAGCGCCGGGTAAATCGTCCCCTGATTGAGCGCGAGCGAGCCGGCGGCGATCTGCTCGATGCGGCGGGCAATCGCGTAGCCGTTCAGCGGGCTCATCACGTCGAGGGTCTTCAGGACCATGAGGTCCAGGGTGCCGTAGGGAATGTCCGCGCCGGACGGTGACATCGCTCGTCCTCCTGTCGACAGGCCACATGACAGTAGCACCGGTCCTGTGGTCCGTCAACATGTTTGCTATTGCATTCCAATAGGAAGGGTGAGAGGCTGCTATGGGGTCCCCACACAAACCTTCCGCGTGGGAGCTCCGTCTAAGGAAGGCACGACATGGATATCGCCCGTCCCGATCAAACCCGCCGCAAACGCATCCGGCGCGTCCTTTACGGCGCCGTCGCCGTCCTGGCCGTCGGCGGCATCACCCTGGGGTTGTCCAAGCTGAAGCCGGCGGCGCCCGGCGTCGAGCGCGGCACCGTGTGGATTGATACGGTCAAGCGCGGGCCGATGGTCCGCGACGTGCGCGGCCAGGGGACGCTCGTGCCCGAAGACATCCGCTGGATTCCGGCGACCACGCAGGGACGGGTCGAGCGGATCCGGCTCCGGCCGGGCGTCACGGTGGAGGCGGCCAGCGTCATTCTGGATTTGTCCAACCCGCAGCTCGAACAGGAGCTGCACGACGCCGAGCTGAAGGTGAATGGCGCCGAAGCCAGCCTGGCCAACCTCAAGGTGCAGTCGCAGAACGAAGCGCTCGCGCAGGAGGCGGCCACGGCGAACATCGAGGCCGAATACAAGAAGGCCGTGCTGCAGGTCGAAGCGAACGCGACGCTCGCGAAGAAGGGCATCGTCGCCGACATGATCCTCAAACAGTCGCAGCTCGACGCCGACCAGCTCGCGTCGCGGTATGCGATTGCCAAGAAACAGCTTGCGAGCTACAGCGAGTCCATTCAGGCGCGCCTGGCCGTGCAGCAGTCGGAGGTCGAGCAGGCGCGGGCCGCGCTGAAGCTGAAGCGGCAGCAGGTCGACGACTTGCACGTCCGCGCCGGCTTCTCCGGCGTGCTGCAGCTCGTACCGGTCGACGTCGGCCAGCAGGTGGCGCCTGGAGCCAACCTCGCACGCGTGGCGGATCCCTCGCGGCTCAAGGCAGAACTCAAAATCCCGGAAACCCAGGCGAAAGACATCCAACCTGGGCAAACGGCCTCGATCGACACCCGCATCAGCGTCGTCTCCGGCAAAGTCGTCCGCATCGATCCATCCGTGCAGAACGGCACGGTCACGGTGGACGTGACGATGACCGAGCCGCTGCCGAAAGGGGCACGGCCCGACCTGAGCGTGGACGGCACGATCGAACTCGAACGGCTGCGCGACGTCTTATTCGTCGGCCGTCCCGCGTTCGGCCAGGAGCAGAGCGCCGTCGGGCTGTTCAAGCTGCAGCCGGACGGCACCGCGTCGCGCGTACAGGTCAAGCTCGGCGCGACGTCGGTGAACGTCGTGGAAATCCGTTCGGGGTTGAACGTCGGCGATCAAGTGATTCTCTCGGACATGTCCAACTGGGATGCGTTCGACCGGGTGCGACTCCAGTGAGGTAGATGAATTGTGGCATTCGGGCATTTGGTTATTGGGGCATTGATTGATTGATTTGGACATTGCCGTCAATAACCCAATCAATGCCCAAATAACCAAATGACCAAATGACCAAATTCGAGGACCCATGATGCCTACGTCCGAACTCCCTCCCGTCATCAAGCTGGATCGCCTCACGAAGGTCTTCGTGACCGACGAAGTCGAGACGCACGCGCTCGAAGACATCAACATCGAAATCGGCCGCGGCGAGTACGTCTCGATTTCCGGTCCGTCGGGCTGCGGCAAGTCGACGCTGCTCTCGATTCTCGGGCTGCTCGACTCGCCGTCGAAGGGATCGTACGCGCTCAACGGGCGCGAAGTCGCGGAGTTGAAGGCGTGGGAGCGCGCCCGCGTGCGCAACCGCGAAATCGGCTTCATCTTCCAGAGTTTCAACCTGATTGGCGACCTGTCGGTGTTCGAAAACGTGGAGCTGCCGCTCACCTACCGCGGCATGCTCCCGAAAGAGCGGCGGCAACGGGTGACCGAAGCGCTCGAGCGCGTCGGCATGGCGCATCGCGCGAAGCACCTGCCGTCGCAGCTCTCCGGCGGACAGCAGCAGCGTGTCGCCGTCGCGCGGGCGGTCGCCGGCGAGCCGGTCATTCTGCTGGCGGACGAACCCACGGGCAACCTCGATTCGAAGAGCGGCGAGGCGGTCATGGAACTGCTCCACGAGCTGTACATGAACGGCGCCACCATCTGCATGGTCACGCACGATCCGCGCTACGCGCGCCACGCCGAGCGGAACATCTACTTGTTCGACGGCCGTGTGGTGGCCGAGCCGCCCGAGGAATTGGAGATCAGCACACGTTCCGAACCACGAACCTCGAACCACGGACCACGAACCTCGAACCACGAACCACGAACCTCGAACCTCGAACCTCGAACCAGGAACGCGGAACCCGGAACCAGGAACTGTGACTTGCTGATCGCGCTTCGGAATCTCGAGAAATCGTATCCGGCGGGCGCCGGACGCACGTATGTCCTGCGGCGAATCTCGCTCGACATCCGCCACGGGGAGTTCGTGTCGATCATGGGGCCATCGGGCGCCGGCAAGTCGTCGATCCTGCATATCCTCGGCATGCACGACGCCGATTGGCAGGGCGACTATCACTTCCTCGACACGCCGGTCCACCGCCTGAAGCCGAAAGAGCGCGTCGAGCTGCACAAGCGGCATATCGGCTTCGTGTTTCAGAGCTATCACCTGCTCGACAACTTGACGGTGTACGAAAACCTCGAGGTGCCGCTCTCCTATCGCGACATCGCGCGAAAAGAACGGCAGGCGATGGTGGCCGACGTGCTCGATCGCTTTCAAATCGTCGGCAAGAAAGATCTCTACCCGAACCAGCTGTCGGGCGGGCAGCAGCAGCTGGTCGGCGTCGCGCGCGCCGTCATCGCGAACCCCCAAGTGATTCTCGCCGACGAACCCACCGGCAACCTGCACTCGGCGCAGGGCAAAGAAATCATGGAGCTGTTCAAGAAGCTGAACGAGCGCGGGACGACGATCGTGCAGGTGACGCATTCTGAAGTGAACGCCTCGTACGGCTCGCGCGTGATTCACCTGCGCGACGGATGGATTGTCGATGACTAGGAGCAGGTTCCTGGTTCCAGTGTTCCGGGTTCCGGGTTCGATGGTTCCGGGTTCCAGGTTCGATGGTTCCGGGTTCCGGGTTCGATGGTTCCGGGTTCGAAGTTCGTGAACCTGAACTCACGAACCTAAACCCGAACCTAGAACCTGAACCTAGAACCTGAACCTAGAACCCGAACCTAGAACCCGAACCTAGAACCCGAACCTAGAACCATTGAACCTGGAACCATCGAACCTGGAACACGGAACCTGGAACGAGGAACTTTTTTCATATGGCCAAAACGGACGTGTGGCAGGGCACTCTCGCCCTGATGATCCTGAAAACGCTCGAGACCCTGGGGCCGCAGCACGGCTATGGCATCGCCCGCCGCATCGAGCAGACGAGTGGACACAAGCTGCTCGTCAACTACGGAACGCTCTATCCGGCGCTCCTGAAGCTCGAACAGGAGGGCTACATCAAGTCGTCCTGGGGCGTGTCGGACAACAACCGCAAGGCGAAGTTCTATCAGCTCACGCGGGCCGGAAAGAAGCAGGTCGAACGCGAAGCGCGCGAGTGGAACGAAACCACGGCGATTCTCGCGCGCTTCCTGTCTCCCGATGAGGCGTAGCCATGAAATGGAGCCGCAGCGACGAGATCTCGGACGAGCTGGACGCGCACCTCGCGGCCCACATCGACGACAACATCCGCGCGGGAATGACGCCCGACCAGGCGCGCCGCTCGGCGCTCCTGGCGCTCGGAGGCGTTGAAGCGACCAAGGAGCGATATCGCGCCGAGCAGCGAATTCCGGTTGTCGAAACTTGCTGGCGCGAGCTGCGGCAAGCCGTCGCCCGGCTCCGCCGCGGTCCTTCGTTCACGGCCGCGGCGATTCTCTCGCTTGCACTCGCCATCGGCGCCAACGTCGCGATTTTCGCCGTCGTCGAACGCGTGGTACTGCATCCGCTGCCCTATCCCGACGCCGGCCGCCTCGTCATGCTCGATTTCGCCGCGCCAGGCAGGAACGTGTCGGGTGGATTTACTGCCGTGAGTACGCGCCAGTACTTCCACTACGCGGAGAACGCGCGGACACTGAGCGGCATCGCGGCCTACTGGGCCTCGGATTTCACGGTGACGGGGGGAGGCACGCCCGAGCGGATCCGCGTGGCGATGACGACGCCTTCTCTCGCGTCCGTCCTGCGCGCCGCTCCTGAAGTCGGTGGGTGGCTGCCGAACGACAAACCGCGCGCCCCGGCACCGACGGTGGTCCTGTCTCACGGTTTGTGGGTCCGGCGCTACGGCGCCGATCGAGCGATCGTGGGAAAACCCATTACGCTCGACGGCACGTCGACGACCGTCGTCGGGGTGATGCCGCCGTCGTTCGCGTTTCCCGACGCTCGCGTGGACGCGTGGATTCCAGTGCCGTTCTCGCCCGCTCCAAGCCCAATCGACGACGCGTTCAACTACTACGGCCTCGTTCGACTGAAGGACGGCGTATCGATCGACACGATGCGCGCTGAAATCAATCAGCTGTCGCGGTCGCTGGACGCGGCCGCTCCGGGCCACGGATACGGCGTGCTCGTGTCGACCGCGCTGACGCTGCAGGACTGGATGGTCGGACAGATCGCGACGACGCTGTGGATTCTGCTGGCCTCGGCGGGCGTCGTGCTGCTCATCGCGTGCGCCAACGTGGCGAATCTCTTCCTCGTGCGATCCGAAGCGCGGCAGCAGGAGATCGCCGTCCGGCGCGCGCTTGGCGCAGGAGCGGGCGGCATCGCCGGCTACTTCCTCGCCGAGAGCACGCTCCTGTCGCTGGCGGGCGGCGCGCTTGGAGTGCTCGCCGCCTGGTACGGCGTGCGGCTGCTCGTGGCGTTCGGCCCGGCCAGCCTGCCGCGGCTCGATGAAATCCATCTCGCGACGATTCACCTGGCGTTCGCGTTCGTCTTGACGGTCGTCGCAGCGGCCGTGTTCGCCGCTGTTCCGCTGGCCCGTCTCGGCCGATCGCGTGTGGCGCTTCACGACGGAGCAAGGGGCGCGACGCCGAGCCGGCGCAGCCATCGCATCCGCCAGGCCCTCATGGCCGCACAAGTCGCGCTTGCGCTCATGCTCCTCGTCGCGTCCGGACTGCTCCTGCGGAGTTTCATCCGTCTCCGCAGCATCGATCCGGGTTTCAACCCGACATCGGCGCTTACCTTTCAAATCGGCCTTCCGCACAGCGACTATCCGACGCCCGACCGGGCGGTCCGCACCTACGAATCGATCGCCGAACGGCTCCGAGTGTTGCCAGGCGTGACGTCGGCATCCGCCGTCAATTGTGTCCCGCTGTCCGGGCTCGGGTTCTGTGGAGCCGGAGCGCTGTTGAAAGAGGGCGACTCGCCCCAAGTTCGCGCGGATGGCGTCCAGCCGATGGTGGCGATGCGCTCGGTCGCGCCAGACTTCCTCGACACGATGAACATGCCGATCGTGCGCGGCCGCGGCCTCACGCGTGCCGATTTCAGCGGCGGCACGCTCTCGACGGTCGTCAACGACACGCTCGTGCGGGAAGCGTTCCCGGGGCAGAACCCGCTCGGCAAGCGCATCGCGCTGTTTCCCCATCGTCTCGGTCCACATCCAGTCTGGTTCACGATTGTCGGCGTCGTCAGGACCACGCCCACGCTGGCACTCGACGAAGCCCGGCCGGTCGGAAAGATGTACGTGCCGATGGACACGACGCACGACTTCTGGCAGCCCACGGAGACGATGACGTACGTCGTGCGCACGTCGGTGCCGCCAACCAGTCTGACGGCTGCCGCTCGCAGCGCGGTGAAAGCGATCGATCCGAATCTCGCGCTGGCGCGGGTGCGGACGCTGCAAGACCACATCGATGCCGCGGCGGCGCCTCACGCATTCACGATGGCCCTCATCCTCATCGCCGCGACGACCGCGCTCCTGCTCGGCGTGGTCGGCATCTACGGCGTGATGTCGTACATCGTGTCGCAGCGGACGGGCGAAATCGGCGTTCGCATGGCGCTCGGCGCAGAGCCGGGAAGCGTGATGCGCATGATCGTCCGGCAAGGCGGCGTCGTGGCCCTTGGCGGGGTCGTCGTAGGACTGGTGGCGGCGCTCGCCGGCAGCCGCGCAATCGCGTCGCTGCTCTACGGCGTCAGCCCACGCGATCCCGCCGTCTTCGCCGCGACCGCGTGTGCCCTTCTGCTGATTGCGCTCGTCGCGTGCTGGATTCCCGCGCGTCGCGCGGCATCGGTCGACCCCTTGATCGCGTTGCGAGCGGATTGAGCGATGGGCCCGATCCGTGCGTGGCTGGTTCGGCTACGGCAGCTGCTCGGGCGCGGGCGACACGATCGCGATTTTTCCGCCGAGCTGACGTCGCACCTCCAGTCGCACATCGACGACAACGTCGCTGAGGGCATGACGCTCGACGAGGCGCGACGATTCGCCATCCTCACGCTCGGCGGCGTGGCGCAGACGAAAGAAGCCCGAGGCGATCGCCGCGGCGTGCCGTTCGTGGAGAAGACGATGCAGGATCTTCGCTACGCCGCGCGGATGCTCGTCAAGACGCCCGCCTTCAGCTTCGTCGCCGTCGTGACGCTCGCGCTCGGCATCGGCGCGAACACGGCCATCTTCAGCCTCGTGAGCGCTGTCCTGCTGCGTCCGCTGCCGTTCCCCCAACCCGATCGCCTGGTGCTCGTGTGGGACGACGTGTCGGTGCAGACAAACGGACGATTCTCGCTGACCGAACCAGCGCCGGCCGACTACGCGGACTGGAAAGCGCAGAGCCGGTCGTTCACCGACATGGCGATGATGATCGGCGCCACGTACAACCTGACCGGCACCGCAGAACCTCACAAACTCGAAGGCGTGAGAACGACGGCGAATCTGTTCACCGTGCTCGGCATGCGGGCGCTGGTCGGGCGAACGCTGCTGCCGGCGGACGACAGCCCCGACGCGAATGCAGTCGTCGTGCTCGACGCACGCGCCTGGCGATCGCTCTTCGGCGGTGATCCTGGAGTCGTCGGCCGGACGATTCTGCTGAACGGTCTGCCGCATACCGTGGTCGGCGTCGTCCCGTCCGATTTTCAGATCCCGGTCACGAACGTCGGGTTCTGGGTGCCCGCTCGATTCACGGCGCAGGAACTGGCGGTACGCACCGCGTACAACATGTACGTCGTCGCCCGGCTCAAGCCCGGCGTCGACCTTCGCACGGCGCAAGCCGAGATGACGACGATCGCGCGGCGCCTTGCAGAGGAGTTCACGTTCAATCGAGGCGTCGGCGCCGTCGTCACGCCGCTTCACCAATACCTGTCGCGCCCGGCGCGACCGGCGATGGTCATGCTGCTTGGCGCCGTCGTACTCGTCCTGCTGATCGCGTGCGTGAACGTCGCCAATCTGCTGCTGGCGCGAGCCGCAACTCGACAGAAGGAGTTGGCGCTTCGCAAAGCCCTGGGCGCGGCGAACGCACGAGTCGTCCGCCAGCTTCTCACGGAGAGCGCCCTGCTGGCCGTGGTCGGCTCTGCGATCGGCGTCGGGCTGTCGACGCTGACGTTCAAATACCTCGGACGGCTGGTGCCCGGAGGCCTTCCTTCCGGAACGGAACCCTCTCTCAGCGTGTCGGTGTTGCTGTTCTCGATTGCGGTGACGACGATCGTCGTGCTCACGTTCGGCGCCGGACCCGCATTCGTCGCCTCGCGCGTCTCCCTGGACGCCGTGCTGAAAGCGGGGGCAAGCCGACTCACCGGCGCGGCAGGCAGCCAGCGTGTCCGGCACGCCCTCGTGGTCGCGGAGATCTCGTTGACACTGATGCTGCTCGTCGCGGCCGGGCTGCTGCTGCGAAGCTACGCGAACGTCCTGGCGGTGGCGCCTGGGTTCGAGCCCTCGCATTTACTGATCGCCGAGACCGTGTTGTCGCCGTCGAAGTACGGCACCCTCGCGGCGCGCTCCGCGTTCTACGGCGGCGTGCTGGATCGAGTGCGGGCACTGCCGACCGTCACCGCGGCTGGATACGTCAACTACCCCCCGCTCACGTTCAAGGGCGGCCGCTCCGCGTACACGATCGAAGGAGAACCTCCGCTGCGGCCGGAGGACATCGTCGGTCACATGGCGCTCAATCGAGCGATCACACCGGGCTATCTGCAGACGCTTGGCGTTCCGCTCGTCCGCGGCCGCCGTTTCGACGCGCGCGATCGCGACGGCGCGCCGCGCACGGTCATCGTCAGCGAGCGGTTCGCGTCGGCGCACTGGCCCAATCAAAATCCGATCGGCCGGCGCATCGGGCTTCCGCTCCCCAACGTGCCCTGGTTCACCGTCGTCGGAGTGGTGGGCAGCGTGCGTCAGCTGGGCCTCGATCAGCCGCTCGAACCGGAGGTGTACTTTCCGGCGGATCAGATCGACGTGAACATCGCGTTCATGTGGCCGCAGCATCTGGTCGTGCGCAGCAGCGGCGAACCTCTGGCACTCGCGGCGGCGGTACGACGCGCTGTATCGGACGTCGACCCGGACGAGCCGGTGTCGAACGTGAGATCGATGGAGCAGGTGTTCGCATCGGCCGTGCTCGATCGGAATACGCAGATGACGCTGGTCGCCACGTTCGCTGCGCTGGCACTCGTCATGGCCGCGGTCGGTCTGTACGGCGTGCTCTCGTACACCGTCACACGCCGCATGCCGGAGATTGGCGTGCGCATGGCGCTCGGGGCCGGACGAACGACTGTCGTGGCGGAAATCGTTCGGGGCGCGCTGCTGCTGGCCGCGATGGGCGTCGCCATCGGCGCCGCCGGCGCATTCGCTGCCACCCGTGTGCTCACATCGTCGCTCTTCAGCGTCAGCCGCAGCGATCCGGCGACGTTTGTCGTGACCGGCGCGTTGGTACTGTTCGTGTCGCTCGCGGCCAGCGCCGTGCCCGCCTTCAGGGGCGCCGGCGTGGACCCGAGCGTCACGCTTCGAGCCGACTGACATGCGGCGACTGCTGCGGCGCCTGAGCGGCACCTTTCGCATCGCCCGGCACGATCGCGAGTTCGCGTCCGAGCTCGACGTACATCTTCAGACGCACATCGACGACAACGTGCGCGCCGGCATGACGCTCGACGAAGCGCGACGCGACGCGCTGCTGAAGCTGGGCGGCCGCGCCGCCGCGTCCGAAGCCTGGCACGACCGGCGAGGGCTGCCGATTGTCGAGAGCCTCGCTCAGGACGTGCGGTTCGCGCTGCGCACGCTTCGACGCAATCCAGGTTTTGCGGGCGCTGCGACAGCAACGTTGGCGCTCGGCATCGGCGCCGTCACGATCATGTTCGCTGTCGTCAGCGGCGTGCTGCTGACGCCTCTGCCGTATCCAGAGCCCGATCGTCTCGTTCGCCTGCAGGAGCGCACGGTCGAGGCAACGCAGTTCGGCAATCTGTGGCCGTTTTCCTATCCGAACTTTCTCGACGTCCGCCGCGACGCGCAGACATTGACGATGGGCGCGTGGCGGCCGGACGGCGGAATCGTCAGCTCGCCGGGACCCGCGGATTACGTCGACGCGCGCCAGGTCTCGCCCGACCTGTTTGGCATTCTCGGCGTCCGCTACGCGCAGGGACGAGGCTTCGCCGCCGGCGAGGATCGGCCGTCGGCCGCACCGGTCGCGATCATCAGCCATCGCCTGTGGCAAACCCGTTTTCAGGGCGCGAACGCGGTCGGAGAGCGGCTCACGTTCAACGGAGTCGCCTACACGGTGGTCGGCGTCACGGCGCGCGACTTCGACTTTTCCGCCGATGTGTTCACCCCAATCGGACAGGACGTGACGGCACCGATGCGCGCGCGGCAGGCGCATCCCGGCATCCGAGTGTGGGCGCGGCTCCGCGAAGGCCGGACTGTTCAAGGGGCGCGGACCGAGCTGTCGGTCATCGGCGATCGCCTCGCCAGGCAGTACCCCGACTCCAACACCGGTCGTACGTTCGTCGCCGACACGCTGCAGCCGTACGTCGGCGATGTGGGCTCGACCCTGTGGCTGCTGCTCGGGGCCGTCGGGGTGGTGCTGCTCATCGCGTGCGCGAACATCGCGAGCCTTCTGCTCGCCCGAGTCGTGTCGCGCGAACGCGAGCTCGCGATGCGATCGGCGCTTGGCGCGAGCCGCGCCCGTCTGGCGCGCCAGTGCCTCACGGAAAGCAGCGTCCTCGGCGTCGTCGGCGGTCTGCTGGGGGTCTCGCTCGCGGCCGTCGGACTGCGGCCGTTCGTCGCGTTGTGGCCCGGCGCGTTGCCTCGCGCCGATTTCGTCCATCTCGACTGGCGCGTTCTGCTGTTCGCATTGTCCGTGTCCGTCGCAAGCAGCATCCTGTTCGGACTCGCGCCGGCGCTGCGGACACCGGCCGACGTCGACCGCGCGCTTCGCGTGGGTGGCCGCTCGGTCGGCGGATCGCGACGGCTGCACAGCGCGTTCGTCGTTTCAGAAATCGCGCTCGCGATGGTGCTCCTCGTCGCGGCCGGCGTGTTCGGGCGGACGCTGCTCCAGCTCTCGTCGCTCGATCCTGGCATCGACGTCCGCGACGTGCTCGTCGCCCGTGTCGGCCTGTCCCCGTCGACGCTCACCGATCCCGCGAGAATTCGCGCGGCATGGACGGACGTGTTGGACCGCGTCCGGCACGTTCCAGGCGTGCAAGCAGTCGCGACTGTCGACACGGTGCCGATGCGCGAAGGCAACAACCAGCTTGGCTACTGGACGTCGGCGGCGCTGCCGCCCCGCAACGAACAGCCGCTCGCGCTCGCGAACAGCGTCACGCCGGCATATCTGGACGTGATGCGCCTCCCCCTGCGCCAGGGCCGGTTTTTCGACGAGCGCGATCGTCTGGGCGCGGAGCCAGTCGTGGTCATCGACGAGGTGCTCGCGAAACACGCGTTCGGAGACCAGAACCCCGTCGGCCGGCCGCTCTGGGTTCCCGAGATGGGGCGCGGTGCGTTCCGCGTCATCGGCGTCGTGTCGCACGTCCGCTACTGGGGTCTCGCCGGCGACGACAGCGCCAGCGTTCGTGCGCAGCTCTACTACCCGTTCGCGCAGGTGCCCGATCCGCTGCTGCGGCGATGGTCGGAATTGATGTCCATTGCCGTCCGCAGCAGCGTCGGCCCGGTGACCATCCTCGACCAGATTCGCAACGAAGTGCGCGGGGCGGCCAACGACCAGGTGCTCTACGAAGTGCGGACGATGGAGCAGCTCGCGAACGGCTCGCTGTCGCAGCACCGCTTTCTCCTGCAGTTGTTCACAATTTTCGCGGCGGTCGCGTTGGCGCTCGCGTCGGTCGGTCTCTACGGCGTGCTGTCGTACCTGGTCGGCAGGCGCAAATCGGAAATGGGTGTCCGGATGGCGCTCGGCGCCAGTTCAACCGACGTCGTCTGGCTCGTGCTGAGGGAAACCCTGGTGATGGTGGCGGCAGGCAGCGCACTCGGCCTCTGCGCCGGACTCGCGGGAGTGCGGCTGCTCGACACGCTCATCACCGGGATGCGCCCTCCCGATGTTCAAACGTTCGCCGCCGTGAGCGCAATTCTCGGCGTCGCGGCATTGAGCGCGAGCGCAGTGCCGGCATGGCGTGCCACGCGCGTCGACCCGATCGTGGCGCTGCGAACGGAGTGACGGATGAAGAGGATTCGAGCGGCGGCAATGCGTCTGCGAAGTCTGTTCGACCGCGGCGTCTCGAACGCGGAATTCTCCGCCGAGCTCGACGCGCATCTTCAATCGCACATCGACGACAACCTGCGCGAGGGAATGACCGTCGAAGAAGCACGCCGCCGGGCGCTCGTGACTCTCGGTGGAGTCGACATGATCAAAGAGACGTATCGCGATCAGCGAGGCATTCCGGTTCTCGAGCAGTGGACGCGCGAGCTTCGACACGCCGGCGGGCGCCTCCGCCGCAGTTCTGGCTTCGCCGGCGCGGCCGTGTTGTCGCTGGCGCTCGCGATTGGCGTCAACGTCGCCATCTTCGCGGTCGTCGAACGCGTGGTCCTGAATCCGCTGCCTTACCCGCGCTCAAATCGCCTGATCTCGCTCGATTTCGGCATGCCGTCGCGCGACATCGCCGCGGGGTTCAACTCGATGACGCCGCGCACGTTTTTCTACTACGCGCAGCAGACGCGGACGATGGAGAGTCTGGCCGTCTCACGAACCGAGGACCGCACGCTCACGGGGACTGGTGCCGCCGAGCGGATCCGCGTCGCCCGCACCACGCCTTCGCTCGCTGCCGTGCTGAAGATCGCCCCCGAGGCCGGCAGTTGGCTCCCGCAGGATCGCACGCGTAACCCCGCGCCTGTCGCCGTCCTCTCACACGGTCTGTGGACGCGGAGGTTCGGAGCCGACCATTCGATTCTCGGCCGCACGCTGACGCTGGACGGAGTCGCGACGACGGTGGTTGGCGTCATGCCGGCGTCGTTCGCATATCCGGACGCCCGCGTCGACGTGTGGGTTCCTGAACCGTTCGCTGCGGCGAGCGACGACTCCTACTCGTACAACGGCGTCGCGCGCGTGCGCGACGGCGTCTCGCTCGAGGCGGTACGCGTCGAGATCAACCAGCTGACGCGCAGTCTGCACGCGATCGCGCCTGGAAACGGTTACGACGCCATCATCTCGACCGCGCTGTCGCTGCAAGATGCGACTGTCGGCGGTGTTGCGGCCGCGCTCTGGATTCTGCTCGCGTCGGCGGGGGTCGTCTTGCTCGTCGCGTGCGCCAACGTCGCGAACCTGTTCCTCGTGCGATCCGAAACGCGTCAACAGGAAATCTCCGTCCGCCGCGCGCTCGGCGCCGGCGCCGGTGGAATCGCGGGCTACTTCTTTGCCGAGAGCCTGCTCCTCTCTTCTGCCGGCGGAGCCCTCGGCCTGCTTGCTGCGCGATATGCCGTCCAGCTGCTCGTCGCATTCGGTCCCGTCGGCCTGCCGAGACTCGAAGAGATCACGCTGGCGCCCGTTCACGTGTTGTTCGCCATGGTGCTCGCCGCGATCGCCGGTCTCGTGTTCGGCATCGTGCCGCTCGCTCGGCTTGGCCGCGGCGGTGTCCCGCTCACGAGCGGCGTTCGCGGGGCCACAACCGCGAACCGGCGCAGCCATCAGGCGCGGCAGACGCTCATGGCGGCACAGGTGGCCCTCGCGCTCGTGCTGGTCGCCGCCTCCGGGCTGCTGTTTCGAAGCTTCGTCCGCTTGCGCGCCATCGATCCGGGCTTCGATCCCGCCTCGACGGTGACGTTTCAGATTGGCTTGCCGCGCGCCAGCTATCCGGACCGACAACACGTCGTTCGCGCACACGACGCCATTCTCGAGCGCCTGTCGACGCTGCCCGGTGTCACTGCTGCCGGAGTGATCAACTGCGTTCCGTTGTCGGGTCGCGGGTTCTGCGGCGGTGCGCCCCTCTTCGTCGAGGGCGAGCCGCTTCGGCGCGGCGGCGAGGCCGCGCGGCCCATCGTGGCGATTCGCCCGATATCCTCTTCGGCGCTCGACGCGCTCGGCATGCGCATTGTGCGCGGTCGGGGAATCACACGCGCCGATCAGGACACGAACGAACCGGTGGCGGTCGTGGACGAAACGCTGGCGCGGATGGCATTTCCCCGGCAGGATCCCGTCGGCAAGCGCATCCGCCTCGGCCCGCACGTCCAATCTCAGACCTGGTTCACCATCGTCGGCCTCGTCAAGACGACGCCCAGGGTGTCCTTGACGGAGCCGAGGCCGTTCCCGAAGATGTACGTCCCGATCTTCGCCACGCGCGACATTTGGCCGGCCATCGACGTCATGACCTACGCCGTGCGCACATCGACACCGCCTTTGGCGTTGACGAGTGCCGCACGGAATGCGGTCCATGCGATCGATTCGAATCTCGCGCTGGCGCAGGTGAGAACCCTCCAGGATCATCTCGACGCGGCCGCTGCGCCGCGCGCGTTCACGATGGTGCTCATCGTCATCGCGGCGACGACGGCGCTCCTTCTCGGCGTCGTCGGCATCTACGGAGTCATGTCGTACATCGTCAGCCAGCGCACCAATGAAATCGGCGTGCGCATCGCACTCGGCGCCGAGCCCCGTGCGGTCACGCGCATGATCGTCCGTCAAGGCGGCATCGTGGCGCTTGGAGGCATCGCGGCCGGGCTCGTCGCGGCGCTTGCGGGCGGAAGTGTGATCAGCTCGCTTCTCTACGGCGTGACCCCTCACGACCCAGGTGTGCTGGTCATGACGACGTTCACGCTGCTCGCGGTCGCGCTCACGGCGTGTTGGTTGCCAGCACGGAGAGCCGCGCGGGTGGATCCGCTCGTCGCGCTGCGTGCCGAATAGATGCGTGTGGGTGCCGCCCGGTCGGCCGTCATTCGGCTGCTCGCGTTGGTTCGCCGAAATCGTCTGGGCGACGATCTGGCCGACGAGCTGGACGCGCATCTCCGGGCGCATATCGACGACAACATCCGCGCGGGCATGGCGCCGGAGGAGGCGCGCCGGCAGGCCGTTCTCGCGCTGGGCGGGCTTCCGTCCACCGTCGAGGCCTACAGAGACCGCCGCACTGTGCCCTTTGTGGAGACAACCATGCAGGACATTCGCTACGCACTGCGTCTGTTGTGGAAATCGCCGGTGTACACGGTTGCCGCCGTCGCTGCCCTCGCGATCGGCATCGGCGCCAATACCGCCGTCTTCAGCATCGTCAACGGCGTCCTGCTGAAATCGTTTCCGTACAAAGACCCTGAGCAGCTGGTGCTGCTCTACGAGCAGCTGCCCAATGCTCCGACGAAATTCGGTTTCTCGCCGCCCGACGTCGAAATCACTCGTCAGCTAACGCGCTCGTTCTCGGGATTCGGCGCGTATCTCACGCGGACCATCGAACTTTCCGGGGCGGCGGCGCCACAGCGCATCAACGGCGCGCGGATCTCGCCGTCGGTATTTCCCGTGCTCGGCGTCGCGCCACTTCTGGGCCGGACGCTCACCGACGACGACGACAGACAGAACGCGCAAGTCACGGTGATCAGCCACGCGCTCTGGGTCCGCGCGTTCGGCCGCGATCCCGGCATCATCGGCAAGACGATCAGTCTGGACGGCCGCAGCTACGCCGTCGTCGGTGTCATGCCCGAACGCTTTGTATTTCCACCGCGTGGAGCCGCATTGAACGGCGAGCCGGCGGACGTGTTCTGGCCGATGTCGTTTACGCCATTCGAGCGCAGCCCGCAGGCGTTCGGCATGATGTACAACAGCACGGTTGTCGCGCGGCTCAAGCCCGGCGTGTCGATCGAGCAGGCGCGTGCCGAGATGTCGAGCCTCGTCCCGACCCTCCTCGCCCGCTATCCCGCGCCAATCCAAAGAATGGTTCGGCAGCTCGCGATTCCGATGTCGCCAATCCACGACGAGACGGTCGCGGGCGGACGGCAGCTGATTCTCATTCTGATGGGCGCTGTCGGACTGGTGCTGTTGATTGGATGCGCCGATGTCGCGGGCCTGATGCTGACGCGGTCGGCCAGCCGACAGCGTGAGTTGGCCATTCGCGCCGCGCTCGGCGCGTCTGCGGGCCGGATCGTCCGGCAATTGCTCACGGAGTCGCTCGTGCTCGCCTCCGCGGGATGCGCCATCGGGCTCATGCTCGCCTATGCCCTGATGCGAACGCTCGTCGTGCTTGCGGGCGACAAACTGCCCAGAACCGAATCCATCGGATTCGACTACGGAATGGTCGGCTTCGCCGTCGCGCTGGCGCTGATCACGCCTCTGTTTTTCGGCGTGGTGCCGGCGGTTCGTGCCGCGCACGGCGTCGACACCGACGCGCTCAAGGAGAGCGGCCGCAGCCTGACCTCCAGTCGGCGAAAAGGATGGCTGCTGGGATCGCTGGTCGTCGCGCAATTCTCGCTCGCGCTGATGCTTTCGATCGGCGCTGGGCTCCTCGTTCGGAGCTTCGGTCGTCTGCTGGAGACCAACACGGGCTTCCAGCCCGAACGCTCGGTGCGCGCGACCGTGGTGCTTCCGGTCGGCAGGTATGCGCCGCCCACGATCCGGCCGTTCTTCCAGCGATCGCTCGACGCGCTGCGCGCCATTCCCGGCGTCACCGCGGTCGGCGCTGGCGATCTCCCGCTTCGCGTGAGAGAACGGCGTGGATTCTCTGCGGATGCGGCGGCATCGGAGATTCCGGAGGCCAGCAGGCTCATCGCGACAGCTTGGGTCACGGCAGGCTATTTCGACGCCCTTGGAATTCCTCTGCGGCGCGGCCGCGTCATCACCGACGGCGACATCACGACGACTCAACGCGTCGGCGTGATCAACGAACGATTTGCGCGCCTCGTCTGGCCGGGCACAGATCCGATCGGCCATCAGTTCCGCTGGGGGCTGAATATCCCGGAGAACCCGAATCCCTGGATCACGGTGATCGGTGTCGTCGCGGACGTGAAACAGGCAGGGCTCGACACCGCAGCCATCGGACAGGTGTATGTGCCAGTTGCGCAGGACGACACCGGCGGACAGCTCGGCATGCGCTCGGTCAATCTCGTCGTGCGATCCACGCGAAAGACCGACGCAGTGGCGTCCGATATTCGGCTGGCGATGCGGCAGCTCGATGCGTCGCTGCCTGCGGTGGTGGAACCCGCCGAAGAGCTGGTCAACGACTCGGCGCGCCCGCAGCGCTTCAGCATGACGGTGATGACGGCCTTCGCGGGATTGGCGCTGCTGTTGGCGGCGCTCGGGATCTATGGAGTGCTCGCGAACGCCGTGGCGCAGCAGACGCAGGAAATCGGCGTCCGCATCGCGCTTGGAGCGACGACGGGGGGCGTCATGTGGATGGTGCTCCGCCGCGCGCTGACGCTGATGGCGCTTGGGACGGCAATCGGCGTTGCGGGCGCGTTCGCGCTCACGCGCACGATGGCCGGGCTGTTGTTCGAAGTGCCGCCGACGGATTTCGTCAGCTTCGCGGGCGGCATCACGAGCCTCGCCCTCATCGCGCTCGTCGCCAGTTGCGTGCCGGCATGGCGCGCAGCGCGGGTCGATCCCATCGTCGCGCTCCGGGCGGAGTAGCGCAGACCGTCGAGAGCTCTCGGGATCAGCGGTACCTTCCTTTCGCGGAGACGTCCATGCTCGACATCAGATACGCGTTGCGGATGCTGGTCAAAACGCCTGGATTCGCCGCCGCCGCGGTGCTCACGCTCGCGTTGGGGATCGGCGCGAACACGGCGATCTTTTCCGTTCTCAACGCGGTGATTCTCAAGCCGCTGGAATACCAGCAGCCCGACCGCCTGATGAAAATCGCCAGCCAGTTTCCGAACTACGACGAGTTCTGGATTTCGCTGCCCGAGTACCTCGAGTTTCGCAAATGGACGCGCGCCTTCTCGTCGGTCGGCGCCTACCAGACGGGGCAGTCGAACCTGTCGACGACCGAGCGGCCGCAGCGCGTGCGCATGATGCAGGCCTCCGAGGATCTCTTCACCACACTGCGCGTCAGTCCGCTGCGTGGGCGGGCGTTCGACGCGAGCGATACGCGGCCGGGTTCCAATCCAGCGGCGATCCTCTCGGAGACCTTGTGGCGAACGTCATTCGGCGCCAACCCTGACGTTGTCGGAACTCTGGCTGAAATCGACGGCGTCCGCCGGACCATCGTGGGCATCATGCCGGCCGGATTCGATGTCGCCGACCTGCGCATTCAGCTCTGGCTGCCGCTCGTGATCGATCCGGCGACAGCAAATCGCGGGGCGCACAACGCGTATCTGATCGGACGGCTGGCCGACGGCGTCACTGCGGGCGCGGCGCACGCCGAGCTCCAGACAATCCTCACACAGTGGCGCGATCGCGCCATCACCGAGGGGCCTGTCGGCGTGCCTCCGCCCCCGGGCCGACCGGTGCATGCCCCCAACGCCACAACTCACCCATTTCGCATCGACCCGCTGCACGCCCGCATCGTCGGCACGGCGACGACTGCCGTGTGGGTGCTTCAGGGCGCCGTCGTCCTCGTGCTGTTGATCGCATGCGCGAATCTCTCGACCTTGCTGCTGTCGAGGGCCGAATCGAGACGGCGCGAGTTCGCCGTCCGTTCCGCACTCGGCGCCACGTTCGCCCGGCTGCTTCAACAGTCGGTTGCCGAGGGGTGCCTTCTATCGATGATGGGAGGGGCTCTCGGCGTCGGTGTGGCGCTCGCGGGAATTCGCGCGCTCGTCACGGCCTTTCCCGACAGCCTGCCGCGATCGGGCAACCTCGCCGTCGACGGGCGCGTGCTGGTGTTCACGCTCGGCATCTCCATGTTGACGGGCGTCATCTTCGGCATTGCGCCGCTGCTTCATCTCGGGCCGGACTCCGGCGCCGCGCTCAAAGACGGCAGCCAGCGCACCGCGACAGGGCGCCACGTCGTCCGCCGCGGCCTGGTCGTCGCGGAGGTCGCGCTCGCCGTCGCATTGGTCGTCGCCGCAGGACTCCTCATTCGCACCGTTGGCAATCTCACGCGCGTGGACGCGGGCTTCAACCGGTCGCGCTTGATCACCTTCGCGATCGGCCTCCCGACGGCGAAGTACACGACGCCGCCGGCCCGCCGCGACTTCTATCGCCGCCTGCTCGAGCGATTGGGCGCCACCCCCGGCGTCACGAACGTCGCCGCGATGACGGGACTGCCGCCGCTCCGCCAGGTGAACGCGAACACCACGTCGTTCGAGAACTACACCACGCCGCCGAATCAGCCGTCGCAAGACGTGGACTACTACCAGTCGGTGACGACGAACTATCTCGCGACGATGGGCATTCCGGTCGTCGACGGTCGCGGGTTCACCGACACCGACGTCGACGGACCTCCAGTGGTCATGGTGAACGAGACCATGGCGCGCACGTACTGGCCCGGACAGCGAGCCATCGGACACCGCGTTCGGCCATGCTGCAGCGCGACGACGCCCTGGATGACGATTGTCGGCGTCGTCCGCGACGTGAAGCAGGGAGGCGTCGACCAGAAGACCGGCAGCGAACTGTATTCCCACGCGGGACGCATCGGGGTCCCGGCCATGAACGTCGTGCTTCGGACGGGCCTTCCCGCCACTGCCCTCGCGTCCACCATCCAACGCACCGTCGCCGAACTCGATCCGACGCTGCCGGTCGTCAATCTGCGCGCGATGGCCGACGTGTTCGACGAGGCGATCGGACGCCCGCGCCTCGTGTCGCAGCTCCTGACGATCTTCGCCGTGCTGGCGCTGGCGCTGTCGAGCATCGGCACATACGGCGTCCTCTCGTACATGGTCGCGGAGCGGCGCAAGGAGATCGGCATCCGCGTCGCGCTTGGCGCGACGCGAGGGTCGGTGCTGCGAATGGTGATCGGCCTGGGAGTCCGTCTCACGACCGCGGGTCTCGCCATCGGTCTCGTGATCGCGTTGTCGGCGGGACGGGTGGTCTCATCGCTGCTCTTCGGTGTGACGGCCTACGACCCGATCACGATCGGCGGTGTGATTGCCGTCATCGGCTCGATCGCGCTCGTCGCGTGCTATCTCCCTGGCCGGGCGGCCACGCGCGTGGATCCCATGGTCGCGCTCCGTGACGAGTGATCGATGAGGCTCGTTCAGGTGTGGCTGTCCCGGATTCTTGCCGCCGCGCGCCGTAGCGACGACCGCGCGGTTGCTGATGAACTCGACGCGCATCTGCGGGCGCACATCGACGACAACCTGAATGCCGGCATGAGTGCCGCCGAGGCGCGGCGCGACGCGATGCGCGCTCTCGGCGGCGTCGCTCAGGCGACTGAGAGCTGGCGAGATCAGCGACATCTTCCCTTTGTGGAGAAAACCATGCAGGACGTTCGATATGCGCTGCGCATGCTGGCCAAAACGCCCGGCTTCAGCATCGTCGCGATTGCGACGCTCGCGTTGGGCATCGGAGCGAACACGGCGATCTTCAGCATCATCAACGCGGTGCTTCTCGAGCCGCTGCCGTTCAAAGACCCGGCGCGCGTCGTGGTGCTCTGGGAGGAAAACTCACGCCGACCCGGGCGGGCGAACGTCGTCGGCCCGGCGAACTATCTGCGCTGGCTCGAGCGTTCGACGTCGTTCGAGAGCATGGGCGCGTTCACTGCGGTGCGCGGCAACCTGACGGGCACGGGCGCTCCGCAGGAACTCGTCGTCCACGTCGTCACGACCGGGTTTTTCGAAACGCTCGGCGTCACCCCGCTGATCGGGCGCACGTTCACGCCGGAAGAAGGCGCGCCGCCCGGTTCGCAGGCGGCCGTGCTGAGTCACGCGCTGTGGAGCACGCGCTTTGGCGGCGATCGGTCGATTGTCGGGCGAACCATTCAGGTTGGTGGAAATACGGTGAGGGTGATCGGCGTGATGCCGCCGGGCGTGCGTCTGGCGCTGCGGAACGGGAACGGCACGAAGCCGCCCGACATGTGGGCACCGCTCGCGTTGAGCGCCGAGATGCGACAGCCGCGCGGGCGGTTCATGTCGGTCGTCGCGAGGTTGAAGCCTGGCGTCTCGATCGAGCAGGCGCGCGCCGAGATGGCCACCATCGCGAGCACGCTCGAAATGGAATTTCCGCAATTCGACACAGGCTGGACCGCGCGCGTCGTGCCACTTCGCGACGAGCTCGCCGGCGAAGTGAAGCCTGCCCTGATGGTGCTCGCGGGCGCTGTCGTGTTCGTGCTGCTGATCGCCTGCGTCAACGTGGCGAATCTGCTGCTGGCTCGCGGCGCGCGTCGGCAGCACGAAATCGCCGTGCGCAGCGCCATCGGCGCAGGACGCGCGCGCGTCGTCCGTCAGCTGTTGACCGAAAGCCTTCTTCTCGGAACGCTCGGCGGGCTGTCGGGTCTTCTGGTCGCTCACTGGACTCTGAAGGCCCTGCTGATGCTCAGTCCGGTCGACGTCGCAGGGCTGGATAACGTGGGCCTCAGTTATCCCGTGCTCGCCTTCACCGCGGCCGCCTCGCTTGCCACGGCGGTGCTCGCCGGCTTCGCGCCGGCTTTCGAGAGCTCGCGTGCCGATTTCGCGGCGCTGAAGAACGGCGTCCGTCACACCGGCACGGACGTTCGCCGCCGACGGCTGCGCCACGGCCTTGTCGTCGCCGAGCTGGCGCTCGCCGTCGTGCTGCTCGTCGGCGCAGGCCTCATGCTGCGCAGCTTCGCGTTCCTGCAGCGCATCGACACGGGTTTTGACGGCCATAACATCCTGACCATGCGCGTGACGCTGCCGTTTCCCCGCTATTCGCCGCAGACGTTTCCGCGCGTGTTCGAGCAGATCGTCGACCGCGTCCGCACGCTGCCTGGCGTCCGAGCGGCGGGCGCCGTCAATTTCCTGCCTTTCAACGAGCTCGGCGCCGCGACGGGATTCACCATCGTCGGCCAGCCCGCGCCGCCAGCCGGGCAGGCCCACGTGACGGACGTACGCGTCGCCGACCTCGGATATTTCGAGGCGATGCGAATACCGCTTCGCCGCGGCCGCTGGTTCAGCGCGCGCGAGCTGCACGAGCGATCGAACGTCGTGATCGTCAACGAAGCCCTCGCTCGCCGGTACTTCGCCGATCGCGATCCAGTCGGACAGCAGCTGTCGATTGCGATGAACGACCAGTCTGCGCCGAGCGAAGTGATTGGCATCGTCGGCGACGTCCGCTATGCAGATTTGACCGACGCGGTCCGTCCGATGTCGTATTGGCCCGCGGTTCAGCTGCCGTACCCGGCAATGACGCTGACGGTTCGAACCGAGTCGAACCCGCTCGGCCTCGTCGGCGCCGTTCAGCGGGAGATCCAGTCGATCGACAAGGATCAACCGATTGCCGACGTACGCACCATGGAACAGTGGATGTCACGCGCGTTGTCGCGCGAGCGATTCAGCTCGACGCTCCTCACCGCGTTCGCCGCGCTCGCGTTGGCCCTCGCCGCCATCGGCATCTACGGCGTGATGTCCTACGCGGTGAGCCAGCGTCAGTCGGAGATTGGCGTCCGGCTCGCGCTCGGCGCGGCTCCTGGCGCGGTGCAGCGCATGGTGATGCGTTCGGGCCTGCAGCTCGCCGCGACGGGCGCCGTGGCCGGCCTCGTCGCAGGACTGGTCCTCAGCCGCGCGATGGGCAGCCTGCTGTACCGAACGTCGCCCTCGGATCCAATCGCGCTGGCATCGAGCGTGGGCGTGCTGGCCGCCGTCGCGGCGCTCGCGATCTACGTGCCGGCGCGGCGCGCATCGCGGTTGAATCCGCTGGCGGCGTTGAGGGCGGAATGAAACCGGATGACATCGATCGCGAGCTCGGCGCCCATCTCGAGTTGGCCGTCGACGACCTGATCCGCGCAGGCGTCGCTCGGCATTCACGTTCGTCGCCGTTCTCTCGCTCGCCATCGGTACCGGCGCCAACATCACGATCTTCAGTTTTGCGAGCACGCTCCTCTTCAAGCCGCTCGGCGTCCGCGATCCGGGACGGCTCATTCGAGTGATGGGACGGGGCGGCGACACCGCGCTTGCCCTGCAGACGTTCTCGGGCTCGGCGTGATGGCCCTGCTGCTGCGCGGCATCGTGCTGACGGATCCGCTGGTGCTGGCCGCACCGCCGCTGGTGCTCGCGGCGGCGGCGTTCGTCGCGTGCTACGTGCGCGCCTGGCGCGCCGCCCGCGTCGATTCCGTCACGGAACTGCGCGAGAAATAGCCCCGTCTCACAACCTACTTCGACGGCGCGAGCGGCGGCAACGCCCGCGGCGCGCCGATCCGCTTCGCCTCGATCTGCTGAAAGTCTTTCGTCCACGTCTTGCCGCCGTCCGTCGACTGATCGGCGTTCCACGAGAAGCTGTCGGGGGTGATGTTGTAATAGCGAATACGCAGGGTCGTCGGCTTCCCGCCGGCCACGCCGAAGCGCTGCTCGATGCGGATCTCCTGGCCGACGCGTTCGCCGGTTCCGAAATCCTGGAGGCCGTTGGAGCCATCCATGCCAATCAACTCCCACTTGCCGCTCTTGGCGTTGTAGTTGCGGATCGTGGCCGTGACGTAGATCGTGCCGCCCTTGCCGTCGATGAGTCGATACTCGTCGAGGATCTGTCCAGTCGCAAGGCGCACCGCGCTCCAGCGGCCCTCCGTCCTGCCGTACTGCTTGTTGGTCGCGAAGAACTGCCAGTCGCCCAGCAAATAGTCGAAGTCGTGTTCGTGTGCGGGCTTCAGTGTGCCCGACTGCGCGCGCGCCGGCGCGGCCAAGCCACCAAGCACACACGCAGCCAGAATCAACCACCTGCGCATCGTCGCCTCCTTCAGGCGCGCCTTCCGCCGAAGATCGTTCCCGTCGTGACCAGCTTCGTGCGGCCCGTACGCGTGCCCTTGTAGTTGTCGTCGAATTCGAAGGTCCCTTGTCGAAGTTCCATCAGAGCAACGTCGGCAGGCGCGCCAACCGCGAGCGTTCCCAGGCCCTTGAACGCGGGCAGCGTCTTCGCCGCGTTCACCGTGACAGACGCAATGACGCGATCGAGCGGCATCCCCACGAGAAGCAGCTTCGACATCACGTTGGCAAGGTTGAAGACCTGAGCGGTTCTCGCCGCCTGTCCCCAATCGGTGGAAATGGTGTCGGGGAACACACGCGCCTGCGCGGCGTGCTCGACGATGGCCCACGTGAAGTGATCGACGCGGCCGTTGCCGAAGTCGAACCAGACGCCCCGCTTGCGCGCGTCGGCGACGGCGGGAAGCAGCGTGCCTGCGTCGTCGAAGATGCCGTTGGGCGGCGGAGCATACATGTGCGTCACGATGTCGCCGGGCTTCAGCACGGCCAGCAGATCGGGCAGCGGCGAGACGGTCTGGCCCATGTGAATCATGATGGGAATTCCGAGCGGCCGCGCGACGGATTGCGCGCGCTTGAGCGCCTCGAGATCGTTGCTGCCGGCGACGTTCTTCGACAGCCGCGCCTTGATGCCGACGACGACGTCACGATGACGTTCGATGGCGGCGCGGGCGGCCGCGACGTCGACGTTCGCCAGGTCCATGAGATCGCCTTCGGCGATGATGCCCTTCTTTCCGATGTTGATGAAGACGCGCATCCGATTGGGCGCCGACTTGGCGATCGCGACCACCGCGTCGATGTCATTTGCGCCCGCCGACCCCGCGTCGACGAGCGACGTGACGCCGTCAGCCAGACAGAGCGCGCCGTCTTCCTTTTCGCGACCGGCGTGCGTGTGGATGTCGATCAGGCCGGGGACGGCGAGTTTGCCCGACGCGTCGATCGTCTCGGCCGCTGTCGACGCCGAGATGTTCGGCTGCACGGCCGCGATCCTGCCGCCCGCGATGGCGATGTCCGCCGTCTCATCGAACTTGCGCGATGGATCCATCACGCGGCCGCCTTTGATCAGCAGGTCGTACTGCGCGGCGCGGAGTTCAGGCAGCCGGGTGAAACTCGCGGCCGTCGCGGCGGCAACGGAAAGGAAGCGTCGTCGTGTTGGCATGCCGCGAATTATAACGATCGCGATCGGATTGCACCCCGACCGTTAGGAGAGAACTTATCTGGCGGGTTCGAGCACCTTGCCAGCGCGAACGACGGCGACAGTGGCAAGCTTTTGCGTCCCGATTCGTGTGCGGTGGTCGTTGTCGACGAATTCGAAGCGACCCTGCTGAAGGTCCATAACGGCCACGTCCGCCGGGTCTCCGCCCCCGAGGGTCCCCAGACCCTTGAATGCCGGCATCGCCCTGGCGGCGTTCGAGGTGACGCACGCGATGACTTCTTCCAGTGGCATGCCGAGCATCAGGAACTTCGACATCACCGTGCCGAGATTGAAGATCTGATCGGCGCGCCCGGCCGGCACCCAGTCCGTCGAAATCGTGTCGGGCCATATTCCGGCCTTCGTCGCCCGTTCGGCGACGTCCCACGTGATGTGCTTGTTCAGTCCGTTGCCGACGTCGAACCAAATCCCGCGTTTGCGGGCGTCGATCACCGCCGGCAACAGCCGGTCCGATTGATCGAAGATGCCATGAGGCGGGGGCGAGTAAATGTGCGTGACGATGTCGCCGCGTTTCAGCACGGCGAGCAGCCCGGGCAGCGGCGACACGCTCTGGCCCATGTGCACCATGATCGGAATACCGAGCGGGCCGGCGACCGACTGGGCGAGCTTCAGCGCCTGCAGATCGTTTTTGCCGGCGACGAAATCCGACACGCGCACTTTGATCCCGACGACGTAGTCGCGATGGCGCACGATCGCCTTTCGCGTCGCGTCGACGTCGACTTTGCCGAGGTCGCGCAGCTCGCCATTCTGCTGATCGTTGCCGGTTCTCGAGATGTTGATCAGCAGGCGCATGCGGTTCGGAGCGGCTTTCGCGACCTCGATGGCTTCGTCGATGCGATCGGATCCGCGCGAGCCGGCATCCACGAGCGTCGTCACGCCGTCTGCCAGACACAGCGCCGCGTCGTCCGGTTCACGGACGGCGTGCGTGTGGATGTCGATCAGGCCGGGGACGACCAGTTTGCCCGACGCGTCGATCCTCGTTGCGGCCGCGGTAGCGGAGAGGCGTGGGCCGACGGCGGCAATCCTGCCACCCGCAATCGCGACGTCGGCGATTTGATCGAGCCCGCGTGCCGGGTCGATCACGCGTCCGCCGGAGACGACGATGTCGTACTCCGCGGCCTGCAACTTCGGCCACCGAATCAGCGACAGCGACGCCGCGCCGGCGATCGAGAGAAACCGCCGGCGGCTAGACATAGAGCGGCTGAGTGGACGGCGGCACGATTCCCAGGCGTTCCGCCGTGTCGAGCAGGTGCGCGATCGCCGCGCCTCCTTCGACGCCGTAGTCGCGCGTGAACTCGTTCACGTAGAGCGCGATGTGCTGCCGCATCACGTCGTCGTCCATCTCCTGCGCGTGGCGCCGAACGGTGGGCCAGACGAGGTCGGTGTGGGCGAAGGCGAAGTCGACGCTCGTTGCGAGCGCGCGCTCGGTCCTGCGGATTACGTCGTCGCCGAGATCGCGCCGCATGAGGATGCCGCCGAGTGGAATTGCGTGGCCGGTTTCCTTCTCCCACCATTCGCCGAGATCGACGATCTGGGTGAGCCCGTGCCGTTGGTACGTGAAGCGGCTCTCGTGGATGATGAGGCCGGCGTCGATACGCCCTTCAGAAACGGCTGGCATGATGCGATCGAACGGCATCACCGTGATTTGAGCGTCGTGGAGCGCCGGCGCGAACAGACGCACGAGCAGCGCCGCCGTCGTGAGCTTGCCCGGAATCGCCAGCGTCTTCGACGCCAGATCACCCGGCGCGAAGAACGTCCTGGCGACGACCAGCGGCCCGCAGCCGCGGCCGAGCGCGCCCCCGCTTCGCAGCAGGCAGTAGCGATCGCGCAAATGGCCCAACGCGTGGAACGACACCTTCACGACGTCGGGCTCGCCGCGCAGCGCAATCTGATTCAGGGTGTCGATGTCTTCGAACCGCTCGGCGACCGCAGGCGCGCCCTCGATGTGCCCTTCGACCCACGGGGTGAAGATGAACGTGTCGTTCGGACAGGGGGAATAGGCGAGTTCCAGAGGTTCTAGAGGTTCTAGAGGTTCTAGAGGTTCTAGAGGTTCTAGAGGTTCTAGAGGTTTCGATGGTTCGCTCATCGGAGGTTCTCGACGATCTTCAACACGGCTCGTTGAGCGGCTTCGGCAGCTTCGACGATTCGCCAGCTCGCGCGATTGCGATTCTCTACCAGATTGCTGATGCCGCGCACCTCGAGGAAGGGCACGTCGTGCAGCGCGCACACGTGTGCGGCCGCCGCGCCTTCCATCGACTCACATAGAGCGCCGAAGCGTTCGAAGAGCGCATCGCCGGCAGCGCGTACTCCGGTCACCTGCGACAGCGTGAGAAACTTCCCTGTTCGTGTCACCAGATCGCCGGCGGCGTGTGCCGCGCGTGCAACGAGACCGGAATCCAACGGAAAGTAGTTGAAGCGCGCGGGATGCGACGATGTGGCGTCGATCAACGGGATGCCGATTTCTTCCATCGGCCGCCAGCCATCGGGCGTCAGCACGCCGGCGTCGCCGTAAATTTCCGTGTCCGCAAGAAGGACCGACCCGACGGCCACACCCGCCGGCACGTAAGCCCCCGCGATTCCAGTTTGAATGACGAAAGAGGGTTTGGCGTGGGTCGCGAGATACATGGACATCGCGTGAGCGGTGTTGACCGCGCCGATGCCCGTGACGACGACGGCAGCACCCGCACTGCCGAGCAACGACGTTTCGAACTCCGTCGCCGCGAGAACCAGAACCTCTGGAACCCCTGGAACCTCTGGAATCACGGTTAGACGTCGTCGTCTCTGGTGGCGACGGCGTACGGCCGCGACACGCGCTTGACGACGATCGTCAGGCCGAACAGCGCGATTGCCGCGGACGCGATGGTGCCGAGGTAGATGCCGACGCCGATAAGCGCGTCAGGCGGTGCCGCGGCTTCGCCTCCTTCGACGATTGCGGTGGCCTGCGAGAGGCTGAGCGCGCGTTCGGTGATCGAGCGTGGAAGGATTCTCCACGACAGCACCATGATGCCGAGCGCAATCAGGCCGACGACCAGGAGCGGGTGGCGGGAGTTCTTGCGGGTGATGAGGCTCAGCGTCGCGAGCACGGTCGCAATCGCGCCGAGGCCCGCAACCCACAGCGCTGGCACGTTCGGAATGCCGGGAAGTGTCGTGTCGCCGATGATGACCCAGGGCAGGAAGGCGCTGACGATCAGCACCAGGCCGGAGACGAGGGGAACGTAGTAACCGCGCATCCTACTGTGCGTCTTTGAACTCCTCGTACCACGCCATCTGAATCGCCTCGAGCTTGGGTTCGTTCGACGTCTTCGGATCGTCGTCGAAATCGTCGAGGGCGATCACCCGCTCGCGCAGATCGGTGAAGCGGACCGTCAGCGGATCGAGGCCTGGAAACTTCTCGGCCAGCGCGATGCCGATGTCCTCCGCGTCCTGCCACTTCATCGCGACACCTCCGCCGGTTTGGCTTCGCGCTTGTCCGACTTGCCGAGCTGGATGCCTCCGCCCTCCTGCACGTAGTTGCGCGTGTACATCGGCAGTTCGCAGACGACGTCGCCCGTGATCACCGCCTGGCAGCCAAGGCGCGAGTCGGGCGTGAGATCCCATGCCGTGTCGAGACGATCGGCTTCGTCGTCCTGCATCTCGCTCAGGTTCTGCGCGCCCTTGCGGACGATGACGTGGCAGGTCGTGCACGCGCAGTTGCCGCCGCAGGCGTGCTCGAGGCCGAGGTCGAAGTGTTTCGACACATCCAGAAACGATTCAGGTTTGCCGTGATTCGAGTACGGAAGCGTGCCGTGCTCGAACTCCACGGTCTTGGTTTCGCCGTCGATGATGAAGGTGACTTTGGGCATCGTTACATTTCATTCACGTTGCGGCCCGACAGCGCGGCCTGCACGGAACGATTCATGGCGACTTCGGCGAGATGCTTGGTCGCTTCGTTGAGTGCGTGCGTCTTTTCGTGGATCGCGTCGCGATCCTCGCCGCCGAGCACGGCTTTGAGCGCGGCGAGCGCCGTTTCGATGCGCTGCTGCTCGCCCGGAGCGAGATCATGTGTCGCGATGTCGACGAACGCCGGTGAGCGCATCGTCTTCTCGGTCGCCTGGATGACCGACTCTGCCTCGTTCCGCTCCTCGATCAGCAGACGGGCGGCGAAATCGGCCTCGGCGTGTTCGAACGAATCGAGCAGCATGCGCTCGACTTCGTCGTCGGTCAGGCCGTACGACGGTTTCACTTCGATCGTCTGTTCGATGTCGGTGCGCAGCTCGCGCGCTGTCACGCTCAGAATCCCGTTCGCGTCGATCTGGAACTGCACCTGCACGCGGGCGAGACCGGCCGGCATCGGCGGAATGCCGCGCAGGCGGAACCGCGCGAGCGAGCGGTTGTCGGCCACCAGTTCGCGTTCCCCCTGCAGCACGTGGACGTCCACGGCGGTCTGGTTGTCGACGGCGGTCGTGAACATCTCGCTCCCCGTAGCGGGGATTGTCGAGTTGCGCATGATGATCTTCGACATCACGCCGCCCATGGTTTCGATGCCGAGCGACAGCGGCGTCACGTCGAGCAGGAGCATCTCGCGATTGCCGCTCGCAAGGATGTCGGCCTGGACCGCGGCACCGAGCGCGACGACCTCGTCCGGGTTCAACTCGCTGTGCGGCGTTTTCCCGAACAGCTCGCCGACGAGGGTGCGCACGAGCGGAATGCGCGTCGAGCCGCCGACGAGCACCACTTCGTCGACTTGCGACGCGTCCAGCCCGGCGTCGGTCAACGCCTGACGGCACGGCGCGAGCGTGCGAGCGACGATCGGGCGGATCAGCGTGTCGAATTCCGCGCGCGTGAAGCGCTTGCCGTTCAATTGCGTCTCGTCGCGCTCCGAGAGATCCCATTTGGCCTGAATCACCGCCTTGCGGATCTCCTGCACCTTCTCCGCCGGCTGCGACCAGCCGACCTCGGCGAGCACCTTGTGCATCAGCAGCAGGTCGATGTCGTCGCCGCCGAGATGCGTGTCGCCGCCGGTCGACAGCACCTGGAACACTCCGTCTTCGACGCGCAGAATCGAGATGTCGAACGTGCCTCCGCCCAGGTCGTACACGGCAATCAGGCCCGAGTGGCGCTTGTCGAGCCCGTAGGCAAGCGACGCCGCCGTCGGCTCGTTGATGATCCGCATCACGTCGAGGCCGGCGATGCGGCCGGCATCGCGCGTGGCGGTCCGCTGCGCGTCGTTGAAATACGCCGGAACGGTGATTACGGCGCGATCGACCTCGTTGTCGACCTCGCCCTGCTCGGCGAAAAACGCTTCGGCGCGATGCTTCAGGTCGCGGAGGATGAACGCCGAGATTTCGGGCGGCGTGAACTCGCGGGAGCCGAGCCCGATCTTCACGACGCCGCCGGCTTCGCCGCCGACACGAAACGGCAGCAGGCTGGCTTCCTCGCGAACGTCGTCGAGGCCTCTGCCCATGAACCGTTTGACGGAGTACACGGTCCGCGACGCATCGGTCAGCAGCCGGCGCTGTGCTTCGCGGCCGACGAAGATCGTGCCGTCGTCGGAGGCTGAGACGACCGACGGTACGAGCGCGTCGCCGCTCTTGTCGCGAATGACGACGGGTGCGCCGTCGTGCACATAGGCGACGAGGCTGTTGGTCGTCCCGAGATCGATGCCGACGACCTTGCTCACAGGTTCATCTCCCGTTCGATGCCTGAGAGCAGGTTGGCAATGTAGTTTCGCTCGAGCACGCGTGCACGCAGCGCCTCGAGCACCGGACGGCGTTCAACATCGGATGCATTCCGGTCGAGGAGCGCGTCCCATCGGCCAAACAGGTCGTCGAGCTGCGCCTCGTGAGCCGCACGCTTTTCCTCGATCGGCCCGCGCGCGCGCTCGAGCCTCGCCTTCAACGCATCGGAGTCCGCCCCGGACGCACGCATGTCGCGGACTTCGTCGAGCTCCTCGTTGAGCGCGAACACTTCTTCGAGCAGATCGGGCGGCACCTGCTTGGAGGCTTCCTCGGGACTGCGGGCGGCGAACCCTTCGAGCTGGAGCAAGTACTCGAGGCGCGACGCCGGGTTTTTCAGCGTGCGATACGCGTCGTTCAAGTACGACGACCGTTCGAGGCTGGCCCGGCGTTCGGCCGGTGACGCGTTGAAGAAGTAATCGGGATGGAACTGCCGGCTCAGCCCGCGGAATCGCTGCTCGAGATCGTTCTGCTCGACGTTCAGCTTGCGCGGCAAACCGAGAAACGAGAAATAGTCGCCGTGCCGTCCGATGGACAGAATCTTGGTGCACTGCGGGCAAAAGTGCGCGTCCACGGGCGCGCCGCCGCCGCAGTCTTTGCAAATCTGAAGGGGGGATGCTGTCGCGTGGGAGGTCACCGGGACCTCGTCAGGCTCCGAACGAACTGCCGCAGCCGCAGGTCGACTTCGCGTTCGGGTTGTTGAACACGAATCCTTTGCTGATCAGATTCGTGTCGTAGTCGAGCACGGTGCCGTTCAAATAGAGCAAGCTCTTCTTGTCGACGTAAATTTTGGCGCCCTCAGGTCCCTCGAACACCTCGTCGCCCGTCCGCGCGGTTTTTTCCCACGCGAACGTGTAACTCAGCCCCGAACACCCGCCGCCCTTCACGCCGACGCGCAGTCCTCCGTCGTCGATGCCCTGCTTCTGCATCAACGTGCGGATTTTGCGTGCGGCGGTTTCACTGATCTGAATCATGGCTCCCTCGGTAGCGTCCGCCTCCAGGCGGACCTTGACCGGCTGAAGCCGGCCACTACCGCTGCATCGGGCTCTTACGCCGTCGGCTGCGCGTGCGTGTCAGCCGTCGTTTCCTTGCCCTGCTTCTTCTTGTAGTCGGCAATCGCCGCCTTGATGGCGTCTTCCGCGAGCACCGAGCAGTGGATCTTCACGGGCGGCAGGCTCAGCTCGGTCACGATGTCCGTGTTCTTGATCGCGAGCGCCTGCTCGACGGTTTTGCCCTTGAGCCACTCGGTCGCGAGGCTCGAGCTGGCAATCGCGGAGCCGCAGCCGAATGTCTTGAACTTCGCGTCGTCGATGACGCCCGTTTCCGGGTTCACCTTCACCTGCAGCTTCATGACGTCACCGCACTCCGGCGCGCCGACCAGGCCGGTGCCCACGTTGACGTCGTCTTTCGGCAGCGAGCCGACGTTGCGGGGATTCTCGTAGTGATCGATCACTTTATTTGAGTAAGCCATAGCGAATCCTTGAATTGGGTTGTTTGGTCATCTGGATATCTGGTCAATGAATTTCAATCAATCCAAGTGCCCAAATAACCAAATGACCAAACGACCAGATTTAGTGTCCCTCGGTTTGCCATTGCATCGTTGAAAGATCAACGCCTTCTTTCGCCAGCTCATAGAGGGGCGACATCTCGCGAAGACGCGTCACGACGGTCGTCAGTTTGTCGGCCACGTAGTCGATTTCATCTTCCGTGGTCCAGCGGCCGAGGCCGAACCGGATAGACGAGTGAGCAAGATCGTCGCCGGCGCCCAGCGCCTTCAGGACGTACGAGGGCTCGAGACTGGCGGACGTGCACGCGGAACCCGACGACACGGCGACATCGTTGATGCCCATCAGCAGCGACTCGCCTTCGACGTACGCGAAGCTGATGTTCAAGTTGTGCGGCAACCGGTGCTCCATGGACCCGTTGATGTAAATCTCGTCGAGGCCCTTGTGGAGCCGCTCGTTCAGCCGATCGCGGAGTCCACTCAACCGCTTCGTGTCCTGCTCCATCTCCTGCTTGCAGAGCTCCGCGGCCTTTCCGAATCCGACGATGCCGGGGACGTTCAGCGTGCCCGACCGCATGCCGCGCTCGTGGCCGCCGCCGTCGATCAGCGGCGCGAGCAGCACGCGCGGATTGCGCCGGCGGACGAACAGCGCGCCGACGCCCTTCGGACCGTACATCTTGTGCGCGCTGATCGACGCCATGTCGACCTTGAGCTCGTTCACGTTGAACGGAACCTTGCCGACCGCCTGCACCGCGTCGGTGTGAAACAGAATCCCCTTCTCCTTCGCGATCGCGCCAATCTCCGCCACCGGCTGCAACACGCCGATCTCGTTGTTGGCGCTCATGATCGTGATGAGGATCGTCTTGTCGGTAATCGCGGCGCGCAGTTCGTCGAGGTTGATGCGGCCGTCTTTCTGCACCGGCAGATACGTGACGCGGAAGCCTTCCTTCTCGAGCCGCTTGCACGTGTCGATGACCGCCTTGTGCTCGGTCACGCACGTGATGATGTGATTGCCTTTCTCGCGGTACATCTCCGCGGCGCCTTTGATCGCGAGGTTGTCCGATTCGGTCGCGCCGCTCGTGAAGACGATTTCCTTCGCGTTGGCGCCGATCAAGTCGGCAACCTGCTTGCGCGCCTTCTCCACGGCTTCTTCGGCCTCCCATCCGAACGGATGGTTGCGGCTCGCGGCGTTGCCGAACTTCTCGGTGAAGTACGGAATCATCGCGTCGAGAACGCGCGGGTCGACAGGCGTCGTGGCGTGATAGTCGAGATAAATCGGAAGCTTGACGGACATTCGTTTTTCCTGCAGGCCTTCAGGCCTGCTCACTGGTGCGTATGAAACACTGCCGGGCGCGTCGTCGACGGGACCGGCGCTGAATCAGCCGCCAATTCCGCGATGGTGCACTCGCCGAGCGCCGACAGAATCCGCTCGCGCACTTTCCACAGCGGATCGCGAACGTTGCATTTTGCAAACTGCTCGCATTGGTTCTCATCCGACGAGCAGGCGGTCACGGTCACCGGGCCGTCGATCGCCTGGATCACGTCGGCGACGGAAATCTGCGTCGGACGCCGCGCCAGCTCGTAACCGCCTCGCGTTCCCTGGTGCGAAGCCAGCAGCCCGCGGCGGACGAGACGCTGTAATACCTTGGCCATCAACTCGATCGGGATGTCGTAGAGCGCCGCAATCTCGCGCGCCGACGACGAGCCGCGATCGCCCCGCAACGCGAGGTGTTTCATCGCCATCAACGCGTAATCGGCCTTTTTTGACAGCCTCAGCATATCCGACCGCTACGGTCCTATATTAATACTTCGGTTGACTCGGATCAACCTTGTCGATCCAGTCGAGGATGCCGCCGGTGAGGTTCAGCACCTTCGTGAAGCCCTTCGATCGGAGGAAATCCGCCGCCTTCGCGCTTCGACCGCCCACCTTGCACTGGACGACGATCTCGTCGCTCGGATCGAGTTCGACGTACCGCTTCGGGATGTCGCCGAGCGGAATCAACGTCGACCCTTTGATCCGGTTGATTTCGTACTCATGCGGTTCGCGGACGTCGACGATCTTCAAAACGTCGCCGCGATCGAGCCGCTTCTTCAAATCGATCGCCGAGATCTCGGTCGTGCTTCCGGACATGGGCGCCTCCTGGGTCGACGACTGCACGCCGCAGAATTGCTCGTAGTCGATGAGTTTGGTGACGGTCGGATGCGTGCCGCACACCGGGCAGTCCGGATCCTTCCGCAGCTTCAACTCGCGGAACTTCATCCGCAGCGCGTCCAAAATCAGGAATCGGCCGATGAGCGGCTCGCCGGCGCCGATGATCAACTTGATCGTTTCGTTCGCCTGGATGCAACCGATGATTCCTGGCAAAACGCCCAGTACACCGCCTTCGGCGCAGCTCGGCACCAGTCCCGGCGGCGGTGGTTCCGGATAGAGGCATCGATAGCACGGACCTTCCTTCGTCGCGAACACCGACGCTTGTCCTTCGAAGCGGAAGATGCTGCCGTAGGCGTTCGGCTTGCCGAGAATCACGCAGGCGTCGTTCACCAGATAGCGCGTCGGGAAGTTGTCCGTGCCGTCGACGATGATGTCGTACGGCTCGAACAGCTCCAGCGCGTTCTCCGACGACAGCGCCGCGTCGTGCGTGACGACGTTGACGTGGGGATTCATCGCGACGAGCTTTTCTTTCGCCGACTGCAGCTTCGGCTTGCCGACGTCCGGCGTCGCGTGCAGGATCTGCCGCTGCAGGTTGCTGAAATCCACGACGTCGAAGTCGACGATGCCGATCGTGCCGACGCCGGCCGCGGCCAGATACATGGCGACAGGCGAGCCGAGCCCGCCGGCGCCGATGCAGAGCACCTTCGCGGCTTTCAGCTTCCGCTGCCCCTGCAGCCCGACTTCCGGAAGAATCAGATGCCGGCTGTAGCGTTTGATCTCGTCTTTCGTGAGTTCCGGCAGCGTGGCGGGCGCCTCCGCCGTGGTCGGCGCGCCACCCGCGACCGACGGGATGATGCTGACCGTATCGCCCGCGTTGATCGGCGTCTGCTCCTTCTGCAGGTACCGGATGTCTTCGTCGTTCACATAGATGTTCACGAAGCTTCGCAGCTTGCCGTCCTGGTTGTACAGGTGCGCTTTCAGGCCCGAGTGCTTCGTCGTGAGATCCGCCAGCAGCTCGCCGACTGTCTTGCCGTTGGCCTCCACGGCGTCCTTCTTGTCGGTGAACGGCCGCAGCGGCGTGGGAATCAGAATCTTAGTTGCCATTGAGCTCGCCCTCTTCGAATGACGATCGATCTTCCTTCAAATACCACACGGTCATCGCTGCTGATTTCCCGGACGCGACAGCCACGATGATGTACGCGAACGTCGGCCATGCATGATCGAGATCGTACTGCGACGGCCGAGCCGGGTGATCGGGATGCGAATGATAAAAGCCCAGCAGATCACCGCCGAGCTCGGTCGCCTTCTGCTCGGCCACGCGATAGTCGGACGGCCGGACCATGAAACGCCGCCGGGGACCCTCTTCGGTCGTGTTCGGCAACGCGACCGTCGCGGTCACGCGATTGCCGCTGCCGACGAGGGCGCCGCAACATTCGTGCGGATAGGTTTCCTCGCCGTGCCGGCGAATCTCGGCGTCGATTGTCGCGTTCACGAGCAGCGTTTGGACCCTCGCGGTTTCAGGCATCAGTCTGCGTTCCAGAATTTTTCGGTCAAATACTTCTCCGCCCCGTCCGGGCACACCGTGACGATGATTCCCGTCTTGAGCTGTCGTGCGACCTGGAGGACGGCGGCGATTGCGGCGCCCGAGGAAATGCCGGCCATGACGCCTTCTTCACGCGCGAGCCGCCGCACCATGTCGAACGCGTCTTCACTTTCGACGCGCAAATCGTCGTCGGCGATGCTCGGATCGTAGATGCCGGGCACGATCGCCGAGTCCATGTGCTTCAACCCTTCGAGGCCGTGAAAGGCCGTCGCGGGCTGAAACGAAACGAGCTTGATCGACTTGTTGAACTGGCGCAGCCGCCGCGCCGTGCCCACAAACGTCCCGCTCGTGCCGAGCCCCGCCACGAAATGCGTCAACGTGCCCGCCGTCTGCTCGATGATCTCGGGCCCGGTCGTGTCGTAGTGTGCGCGCCAGTTGCCGTCGTTGTTGTACTGGTCCGGATAGAAATACGTGTCCGGGCTCTCCGCGAACAGCCGCCGCGCCTCGCGAATCGCCCCGTCGGTGCTTTCCAGCGGGCTGGTGAGCACGAGGTCCGCGCCGAACGCGCGCAAGATGAGCTTGCGCTCCTGGCTTGCGTTCTCGGGCACGCACAGCTTGACCTTGTATCCCTTCGCGGCGCCGATCATCGCGTACGCGATGCCGGTATTTCCGGACGTCGCGTCGAGGATCGTCTTCGCCGGCGTGAGTGCGCCCGATTGCTCGCCTTCGGCAATCATCCTCGCCGCCGCGCGATCCTTCACCGAGCCGCCGGGATTTTGCCACTCGGCTTTCGCATAGATCTCGACGCCCGGGCACTCCCGTTCGATCTGCCGGAGCCGGATGAGTGGAGTACGGCCGATAAGGTCGAGGATGGACACGCCGATTGCCGGCGTTACAGGTCCGGATGCCATGGGAATGCTATCTACGACTAGTCCAGTCGGAGATTATAATCTGAAACCGTTGACCTTCGCGTCCCGCGCTGGCGGGTGGCTGTTTCGGCAGCGAAGCTGGTTGCCGCTGCCGCTCGTCGCCGCCCTTCTGCTCGTACCGCCACCACAACACGCAGCGCCGCTGCTCGTGCCACTCGGCGCGCTCGTCGTCGCGCTCGGGGAAATCATCAGAATCTGGGCGGTGCTGCACATCGGCGCGATTTCGCGGACGCGAAGCGATCGGCTCGGACCGCTCGTCGCCAGCGGTCCGTTCGCGTACGTACGCAACCCACTTTATCTTGGGAACATTCTGCTGTGGACAGGGTTTGCGCTCGCTGCGCGCCTGGTCTGGTTCGTTCCGATCGTCGCGCTGCTGCTCGCCCTCGAGTACCACGCCATCGTCAGGTGGGAAGAGCAGCTGCTCGCCACGCGAATCGGCGAACCGTACGCGCGCTACATGCAAGACGTTCCGCGCTGGCTGCCGTCGTTCGCGTCGGTCTCTGTTTCGGAAATGGCGCCGAGCTTTTCGTGGCGGCAAACGCTCTTCAGCGAGCGCGGGACGTTGATTGCGATCGTCGCGGGGTTTTTGCTGCTTTGGTTAAAGGCTCGTTTCTGAGCGTTTGCCAGAGATACCAACACGCGACCGATCGATAGGGGCGCCATGCCTCTCCGAGCGCGGTAATTTTTTTGGCATCCGGCCGTTTGCGAAGGCCGTAGAGCCGCTGGATTGCGTTGACGATTCCGAGGTCCCCGACCGGCAGCACGTCGGGGCGATGAAGCCTGAACATCAGGAACATTTCGGCGGTCCAACGCCCGAACCCTTTGACTGCCGTGAGCCGCTCGACGACGAGTTCGTCGTCCAGCGTCTGAAGCTCCTCCAGGTTCAGCCGGCCGTCCGCGATTCTGGAACACAAGTCGCGAAGATAGCCGACCTTCTGTCCACTCAGGCCGACGCCGCGCAGCGTCGCGTCGTCGATCGAGTGGACTGCGTGAGCGTGCGGAATGTGGCCTTCTGGAAAGAGCGCGACGAAACGTCCGAAAATCGTCGCGGCGGCTTTCGTCGACAGCTGCTGGCTGACGATGGCGCCGACGAGCGCGCTGAGGTGATCCTTGCGCTGCCGGTCGGCAAGGCCGCAGGCGCCAATCGACTTGATGGCGGCGCCGAGCACTCTGTCGCGGCGCATGAGCAGGCGCCGCGCTTTTTCGTATTCAGCTGGCGTCATCTACTGAGCACAAACGACGCGGAAACCGATGCTGTAGGAGAACGTGTCGGGCGGGACGGCGTGACGATGCGCGCACCGCAGCATCGACACATCCTCGGTCACCCACGATCCGCCGCGGACGATGCGAAGGCTCCCCTTCGGCGGCCCTTGCGGATCGATCATCTCGCTGTCGCCGTAATATTCCGGGCTGTACCAGTCTGCGACCCATTCCCAGACGTTGCCGACGACGTCGCAGAGTCCGAACGGGTTTGGCGAGTATGTGCCGGTCGGGCGGGTGCCGCGCTGCTTCTTGGCTGAAAGTTCGGACAGATAGTTGCATCGCGCGGGATCGATCTCGTTCCCCCACGGATATCTCGTCCCGTCGACGCCGCCCCGAGCGGCCTTTTCCCATTCGGCCTCCGTCGGCAGCCTGACCGAACGTTGAAGCGTCACGGACAACCATCCGCAATATGCAACCGCATCATCGTACGTGACCAGCACCACGGGATGATTGCCACGGCCGGACGGCGGTTCGCCGTCGTGCCAGACATACGGCGCGCCGAATTCTTTGAACTGCGCTTCGCGTCCTTCTCTGACGATCAACGGAAGCGCGTCGGTCGATGGCGCCGGATGCCCGGTTGCGCGAATGAATCGCGCGTATTCGTCGTTGGTGACGGGAAAACGGCCGATGAAGAACTCGCTCACACGAACGCGGTGCACGGGCCGCTCGTCCGGCTGTCCATCAGCGGCTCCCATCAGGAAGTCACCCGCTGGAATCCTCGCGACATGCGGAGCGGCAGCAAGCGTCATCGTGCGATTGATCGCGACATTCGTGGCGTCGGCCGTCACTGCTTTTTTGGAAAAGGCCAGTATAGTTCAGGACTCATGGGACCTTTTGAGGACGTAACCGTCTTGGATCTGACCCGAGTACTCTCGGGACCGTATTGCACAATGTTGCTCGCCGATCTCGGCGCGCGCGTGATCAAAATCGAACAGCCGAAGAGCGGCGACGATACGCGCCAGTGGGGTCCGCCATTCCTTGGCGGCGAAAGCGCGTATTTTCTGAGCATCAATCGCAACAAAGAAAGCGTGACGCTCGACTTCAAGCATCCAAAAGGGCGCGCGATTCTGGACGGGCTCATCGCGAAGGCAGACGTCGTCGTCGAAAACTTCCGGCCCGGCACGCTGGAGCGGCTGAAACTCGACTACGGTTCGTTGGCCGCCAAGCATCCCCGGCTCATATGCGCCTCGGTGTCGGGGTTCGGCCACAGCGGGGCGCGCGCGAAGGAAGCCGGATACGACGCGGTGTTGCAGGCCGAAGGGGGACTGATGAGCATCACCGGATCTCCGGATGCCCCCCCGGTCCGCGTGGGAGTCGCGATTGCAGACATCGTGTCTGGAATGTTCGCCGCGCAAGGCATTTCAGCCGCGTTGTATGCGCGAGAGCGGACGGGACGCGGACAGCATGTGGATATCGCGATGCTCGACTCGGTGGCGGCGCTCCTCACGTATCAAGCAGGCATCTATTTCGCCACGGATACACCTCCGGCACGGCTCGGCAATCGACACCCGACGATCGTGCCGTACGAAACGTTTTCCGCTGCGGACGGCGATTTCGTCCTCGCGGTCGGCAACGACGAACAGTGGAAGAAGTTCTGCGAGGTCGCGGCGCTCGATCTGGGAGAGCGATACGCCACGAACCGCAGCCGCGTCACCGGCTACGCCGACCTCCGTCCGCGAGTGGCCGCGGCGCTCCACGCGCATCCGCGCACCTACTGGATCGAACGGCTCAGAGCCGCTGGCGTCCCCTGCGGATCGGTTCGAAACTTCGACGAGGTGTTTGCGGATCCGCAAATTGCGACGCGTGAGATGGTCGTTCGCATGTCGCATCCAGTTGCCGGCGACATTCGGGTACTCGGCTCGCCATTGAGGCTGTCGGACACGCCGGCGTCGCAGCGGACCGCGCCGCCGACGCTTGGACAGCATACCGACGCCGTCCTGAGAAACGACCTCGGGCTCAGCGTCGAGGCGGTCGGCGAACTGCGCGCGAGCGGTGTGATCTGATGGAGGTCTCCGTCGTCCGCCAGCGTGTTCGAGAACTGCTCGATCGGTCGAAGCGTCCTGCGGAGGAGCGGCGCGCGGCGCGGCGTGCGCAGATGGACGCGGCAACGCAGGAATACGAGCGGTTTCTCGAGCGGGTCGCAGTCCCTCTCTTCAAACAGATCGCGAACGTCCTCCGCACCGAAGCCTATCAGTTCGACGTGTTCACACCGGGAGGCAGCGTCCGCCTGATGGCGGCACGCGGCAACGACGATTACATCGAGGTCACGCTCGACACGAATGGCGCGGCGCCGAAGCTGCTGGGACGGTCGAGCCGATCGCGCGGCGGCAACGTCATGCAGTCGGAGCTCGTGCTGAATGCGACCGCCGACATCGCGACGCTCACCGAAGAGGACGTGCTTGCGTTCGTGCTCAGTGAGCTCGAGGGACTTGTCTAGCCAGGAGGGCGGTTTGATCCTGCCGATCCCGCCTGTCCTGCCCTTTCTGTTCCCGCTTCGTAGATCCGCACCAGCTCCACGAGCTTGTACCCCTTCGTCTGATACGGCGGAATGATGCGTTCGGTGCGCAAGTACTGAAGCATCCCGTCGTCGGAATAGTCGGGCGAGCCGATGTCGGGAGTCGCGGTCAGCCGTTTCTCGAGATCCACGACGGTCATTTTTTTGTACGTCACGGCGCGAGTGCTGCGAAATAGTCCGAAGCGGCGCGCCGGCTCGCTCCGTGTCCCCGTCTCGAACACGACGAAGACTTCGTTGCTCATGAAGTTGTAGTCCGCTTCGGAGCGGCTCGCGGGCGCGTCTTCGACACGGACCAGCTTCAGCTCGTCGATCGCCTTCAGCCGGTCGATCAGCATTTGCGTGAACGTGCCTTCACCCGACCACTTCGACAGATCCAGTTCAGCAGCCATGCGACTGGCTCTTTCGTGCGATGTGAATCGCCATCAGCCCGCCAAGCACCGGTTCGTACTCGACCCGGTCGAAGCCGCGCGTTTCGAACAATCGCGCCACGCCGTGAGCGCCTGGATAGTTGCGAATCGACGCGGGAATGTAGCGGTAGGTATCGGGATCGCGATGCAGAATCCATCCGAGCACGGCGCCGGTGATGTTCAAGTATGCGAGATAGACCGCGCGGATGAATCGATTGGACGGCCGGTTGAAATCGAGCGACAGCGCCGCACCCCCTGGCTTCAGCACGCGATGGATTTCGTCGATAGCGCCGCGCAGGTCCTTTCCAGCACAGTGGGATCCGAAGCTTGGAATTCACGTGACTTGAAGTCGCGGC
>JADMIO011319492.1_pt1 | contig 97241 bp, 93 predicted proteins | sample 8958161 | NCBI WGS metagenome assembly JADMIO01 (sample SAMN16585339, study PRJNA669376) | soil metagenome | isolation source: Crop rotation soil | place: USA: Cullars Rotation, Alabama | collected 2011
CGCGACTTCAAGTCACGTGAATTCCAAGCTTCGGATCCCACTGTGCTGGAAAGAAAGCAGATCAGGCACTGAATATACTTTTGCATTCATCATCAATAATTTTGACGGAAGCCCCGGCGCCGTACGTGAAAAAATGTGGAAGCTGCTGGATGCTTTAAAGTGATAAAAATTTCACTTTACATGCAGCAAATCGCTTATCAGCCTATTTCCACATCAATAAATTCTACTGTCTTGATCATCTCTTTCTGCCCTTTTCCAGCCGATTCCATATCGGTACGCAGCGGCTGAGGTTTATCAAGCCATCCTATATCGCCGACCTCCCTTGGCGAAGGTTCTGTGGCATAGGTCTCCATTTTTGAATAATTATAGATACCTGTTTCGGGATTAAAGTGGCTGTCAGAGCTTTTAAATTCCTGCAGGTAGTTTTTTGTATTACTAACCCGTTTGGCAATTTCGGTAAGCAGTTGAGCATCCGGTATGGTAACATATTGGCTACGTTTTGTACTGACAACACATTTTGCTGTTGGTTTTTTGCCAGGCTTTGGCAAGGGAAGCAGTGTATTGAACATCTGGTTCATTTCATGCTGGTCATCGGCTTCCCTGTTCCAGGGCGTAGCATTGATGCTGCCGTGGTGCCCTACTTTTAAAAAATCCAATGGCTTGGATAGTTGTGCCTTTCTTAGCTTCCACATCACATTCCAGCTTCCATTCTTTTTGCCTTCCTCAAATTCATCATCCCATTCAGCATCGCCCACAAATAGCAACCTTTTTTTCTTCCATTCGATCAGTAATACAACACTTACGTTATTCTGGATATTGGTATCATCGAGGGCAAAAGCAAGTGTGTTGGATAATGTACGTGACTGCAGGTTCCTGAAATCACTGAGACTGATGTTGGTGGGAATGGGAGATCCGGCATTGGCTTTTTTTGAATGGTTGCGGATAAATTCAGCTCCTGCCTGCAATCCATGAAGGTTGGCATCTGCAGCCTTACCTAAATAATAGTGATCGATATCTTTTTCGGGTGCAAGTACATGAATTTTTGTATTATCTATTTTAACTCCATAGTCATCAGAATTTTTTCCTGCAAAAACAAATTGTGGCTGGATACCATTTTTTTCCGGTATTGTTTTGGTAACAAATTTTGTGGCCTCTTCATTTCCGATCCCGTAAAGGCCCACCAGGTCAGCAAGTTCGGGGCTAAGCGCTGCGCCTGTTTTTGCAAATGCCTGCATTTTTTCGGTGGCAAATTGGTGAAGTGCCAGCGAATTTTTTGCCTGTGGATGGGATGCATCCATGGCTGCACTGATCCATATATTTTTCACCTCAATGTTTGTAAAAAAAGCCGGGTCCAGGCCTTTGATATGATCTTCATGCCGGTGTGTAACCACCATCAGGTCCAGGCGTTTCTTATTCCCGTTTCCTGATGCAGGTAACATATTTGTTTCCAGGTGTTTGATGGCTCTTTCCATAACGCCTGTATTGGCGCCTTCTTTGGAGCCGCAATCGATCAGGATATGAAAATACGCTCCCTTATTGGGGATACGTACATAAATGCAATCACCACATCCTACATTATAACTTCTTACTAAGAGCTTACTTGCCATTGTTTTCCTCCTTTATAGTGTTTATGACCCTCTTCACTTAAACTTAAGTGAGGAGATAATTCAAATTTCAATACGCTATCCTGTTTGCTCACTGTAACGGGTGGCACCAATGAGCCAACCATTCCTTTACTGCTTCCCAGCACTGCACCTATTTGCCCGGCTTTTATTCTTCTTGCCAAATCATTTAAAAGATCTGTCAACCTTTTTTTACCGTCTGCATTCTCTGCATCCCACTTTTTTCCTTTGCCACCAACGGAACCGGGTTTACGGAACCATGATAATATATTTCCTTTATCATCAAACACAATTGTTCCGCCGCAAAGCATGGTAGTGTTTTGCCCTTCAAATTCTCCGAATCTTTTTCCGGCGAGCACAATATCCTCACGCCATATATATTCAAGGATGATCTGCCTGGGAAGGCGGCTTGCATTGCGTGCATATTTATTGGCATCGTACAGGTCAGCTACTATCACATCCTGGTTTGCAGGAATAAATAATTTATCCCGGTTATCATCCAGAAAGCGGTAAGCAGTGGCTCTTGACCTTGAAATGTCGCCGATATCATGGTACACATCCAGGTTTGGCGAATCGTAAATATATCTTGGCTTCAACAGTGTTGCCCGGTCTTTTTCGCTTAAAATTTTGCGTTTCACAAACACATTCAATATCATTTCGTAATAGTCATACGGATCAGTAGGGTTAGATAATTCTTCTGACCTGAGAACAGCCAATGCATAATCCCTGAATGTAACATCTACCGGCGGAAGCAGATCAAGAGGCTGGATGGCGGTACGCTGCATCCGGTCGACTGCATTATAAAAAGCCTCTTTAGGAGTGCGTTTCTGTTTGATAAGATAATGGCGGGTGAGTTCCTTAATGATATCAAACATAGCTCCTGTAAGCACTTCCGAAACATCGTGTGGTTCATCGCTGTCTTTCACATCCGTCATGGTGTGTTTATTGAGTGCGGTACGTAAATAAGGTTTCTCTGAAACAGCATTTCCGAACTGTTCTGCCAAAGACGTTAAGTTAGCTGCCGCAGATATATCACCTTTTGTTTCGTCTGCTATCGTTCGACGAAAATTGTTGTTGCGAAGAATAATTAAAATGGCGGTGAGGTCGCCAATGAATTCGTGGAAGGCACCGGTTTGCACCAGGCTGCTTTCATAATAATAAGGACGAACACCATCCAGCACAGCATGCCCAAACTCATGGTTTATGATATCAGTTGAAAGACAAGTGTATATCCGTTCACCATCCTGGTCGAAATAATAGAATTGTAATGATTTGCTTTTACGGTCGTAGTATGCGTTCTTTCCATACCCTGCATGGGGTAGAACGATCAGGCGATTGCCCTCAAAGCCAAAAGGTATGCGCCTGCCAAGTCCACTGCCTTCTTCAAAGAAAGTAAGTGCCCTTTGCAAAACAGCCCAAACATTCACCTGGTGAAATTGAGGCAGACCTGCATTTTTTTTGTCGAGTACTTTTTTGTTTGGCCCCAGGAATACTTCTTTCTTTTGGTCCCATATAGCCTTTGGAATGATCATACCTGTATCACCGTTATAATCAACAACTGCAAACCTTGAGCTTGTTGGTCCATCCGCAATGCCCGGTTCCCAGTTCACAAAAAAATCCTCATCAAAGCCAAACTTGGGGTCATTCTTATTTACATAGGGATCCTGTAAATAAACATCAAAGGGGATCCTTAGCCCCAGTTCATCTCTTGCAGCAGTTGAAAGATATTTTGATGCTGCATAAAGAGTCATCCTCGTCCCTTTTGTAGTGTTGCGCCTTGTTCCCATGTTCTTATTGTTATTGTGTTATTTGGTAGTATACAGGAGATGTGCTTTGAGTATATGTACAAAATAAACAATTAAACGGTAATTACAATATGAAAATATCTTTATTTATTGACAGGGTTGTATTGCCAGCAAACCTTTAATGACAGCGGGAATGCACGTTCAAGCCAGTATGGTAAAAGAATAATGAAAGCCCGGCAATGAATGAGAATAAACACCAAGCCCTGTTTACTAACAGGGCTTCGGGATCTTTTTGAAGATTGTACAGGCGGTTGCCTGTATTGGTCAGAAATATTTTTTCAGTTTTTCCTTTAGTACTTCAGGCATATCAATACGTTTCATAGTTTTCGCATCTACAAAAAATAAAGTGACCGCACCGGTATTCAGTAATTCATCCTGCTCATTGAATATCTCTGCATGAAAAACAATTTTGAAATTGGTTGGTAACTCTTTCAGCGTTGTCTTTACAGTGATAAGATCATCATATTTGGCCGGGCGCAAAAAACGGCTGTGTACTTCAACTACCGGCATAATAATACCCATTGCTTCTACTTGTTTGTAATCATACCCGATCTGCCTGATGGCTTCCGCACGGCCGATCTCATAGAACTGTGCATAATGGCCATGATATACTACACCCATCTGGTCTGTGAGAGCATAATGAATACGTATTTGAGTTTCGGTAATGAACATCAAGACTCTTTTGTTTCAGAAATTTCTGAAGCTGCAATCGATTCTTCAATACTAATAGGTTCTTCGCCTATGTTTTTTGCAAAAAAACCAGCAATTGGCTTTGCAAAAAGTAATAATAAAAAAGGGAGCAAAATATCTAATACAAGCCTTGCCCACTCAACAGGCCTTTCATCTTCAAATTGGTTTAAAACTCTGTGTGAAATACGTTGCTTAAAACCGTTAAAAATTACGGTAAGTAATGAAGTAAGATTTGAGAGAAACAGGTAAATGCCAATAGCAATAATCACTATGTACAAAAGGCTTTGGGTATTTGTTACTATTTTAAAACCGGTACCCAGGTTTGATTTTTCGTATAAATAAGAAGCCAGTTTATCAGACTTTGTTATTAGTATCCAGCAACAAAGAGCCTGGAATCCGATCACTGCATAAATACTCAGGCCAGGCGCCAGGTAATTATCGGCTCCATAGCCACCGGAAAATATCCAGGTAAAAATTGCAAACAGGGATGAGAAAAGATATTGCAGGGTTAAAAAACCAAAGATAATCCCTACAAGGATTATCGCTAATTGCAGAACATCTGCTTTTTTCATGTAAGTCTTTTTAAAATTATTTCGAGATCATACTATCAACACTCACTCTTCCCGGGCCAACAAATAACAAGACAATATAGCCTGTTAAAAATAATGCTGCAGTTTGCCCATCACCGAACACATCACCGTTGTGAGCCTTGAATACCATCACACAGGTTGCAATGATCAAAGGGATTGCTGCCAGCCTCGTAAATAATCCCAGTATCAGGAACAGGGAGCAGAAGAATTCGGCAAAAACAAGTAAGGCAAGCGACATTGTACTTCCTATACCTAAAAAATTCATGAACGGAGGAGGACCATGCAGGATCTTATCAAAATTAACCAGCTTAAAATAACCTGCATGCATCATTAAAATGCCCAGGCTCAGTCTTAAGATCAATATGGCCGCATTGAACGCACCGGCAGAATACTTGGTTGATAATAGTTTTCTCATTTCATTTTTTTTAGAGGTTAGATTTTAATTAACTGTTAATAAAATCTTGTGCCAAAGCTTATTTATCATTTTATTAACAGCAATGTAAAAATACATTCGTTTTGTTTACATCAATTATCCACTTATTAACAATCGTTTGGAATGATGTTTGTAACAAAATGGTGATCAGATAATTTTGCAACCAGTAAAAAAAAATGACCGAATCAACAACCATGATAAAACAAAAAATTTCCCTGTTGCTTGTAGCAGCAGTTTTTTCCTTCTCCGTTTTTGCACAACCCACCAATGCCATTACCGATCCCGAAAAAAAGTATAAAGACGCTAAAGAGCTTTTTGTAAGGGAACAGTTTGCATTGGCATATCCTTTATTTGCGGAATTGAGAGCAGCAAACCCGGATAACACGGTGAGTGACCACACTTACATCAACGACGATGTTAATTATTATTACCTGGTTTGCCAATTGAAATTACAGCAGCCTGTTGCTGAGCAGGGTGCCCGCCACTATATCAATGTAGTGAGCAATGAACCTCGCCGCCAGATGCTGAGTTTTCACCTGGCAAAATATTATTTCCTGAAAGAAGACTTTAGCAACGCCATCACCTATTACGAAAGGGCAGGAATTGATAACCTGAACAATGATGAAATTGCCGATGCCAAATTTGAGAAGGCTTATTGTTATTTCAACCTTAAGCAATATGATGTGGCCAAGCCTCTATTTGATGAGATACACCAGATGCCGGAACATAAATATTTTATACCGGCAAATTACTATTATGGTTTTATTGCTTACAAGGATAAGAATTATAATGAAGCCCTTAAATCATTTAAGCTGGTAGAAACACAGGAAGAATACAAAGGTGCAGTGCCTTATTATATCGCCGAGATATATTATTTCCAGGGAAAGAAAGATGAAGCATTGCGATATGGCGAAAGTGTGTTAAGCAGGGGAGGCGTTTTATCTTATCAAAAAGAAATGAACCTGCTGATTGGCCAGTTGTATTTTGAAAAGAAGAATTACCAGAAAGCATTGCCACTTTTGGAATCTTATGTGAACAGCAGTGATAAGGTCAGCAAAGAGATCATGTATGAGTTAAGTTACTGTTATTATGATGCCAGCAACCTTGAAAAAGCGATCGAAGGCTTTAAGCAACTGAGTACCGAAAAAGATTCGATGGGCCAGAACAGTATGTACCTGCTCGGTGATTGTTACCTGCGTACCAATCAAAAGGCCAATGCTCGCACTGCTTTTCAATACAGTGCTTATAATAGTTCGAATAAACTGCAGCAGCAAATATCCAGGTTTAATTATGCAAAGCTTTCTTACGAATTGGGATACCAGGATATTGCATTGAGCGAAATGAAGAAATACCTGAATGATTATCCCAATAGTGAATATGATACCGAGGCCAAAGAGATATTGGTAAGCCTGATGGCCAATACCAACAATTTTGCCGATGCCCTGCAATTGTACGAATCCTTTGATAAGCCAACGGCTTCCATGCAGAAAGTGTATCCACGTATTTTGTACGGGCGGGCCGTTGAGTTGATCAACGATCAGCAATTAAAAAAAGCAGATGAACTGCTGACAAAAACTTTGGCATTGCCTGCTTCTGCTGTTACGCCTTATGCTAATTTCTGGAAAGGGGAGATTGCATACCGCAATAATGAATATGACAATGCGATAAAATACCTGAGTTTTTATATGCTCGCTAATGCAGCTGCACAGGGAGAAGCAAATAAGAACACGGCTAATTATGACCTCGGCTACAGCTGGTTGCAAAAAGAGAATTACACCAAGGCCCTTGGTTATTTCGAGCAGATCACCAAGACGGTTACTGTTACATCTCCGCCTATGGAACAGGATGCTTATGTACGTAGTGCCGATTGCTATTTTATGAAATCGGATTTTACAAAAGCGAATGCGATGTACGATAATGTGATCAACAATGCACTGCCGCAAAGTGATTATGCTATGTTTCAAAAAGCCAGCATCGCAGGTGTAAAGAGCTCAGCAAATAAGATAAGCACATTAAGCAGTTTACTGAAGCAATATCCAAAAAGCAACCTGGTACAGGATGTGAATATGGAGATAGCACAAACTTATATTGCTGATGAAAAATTCTTATCAGCCGTTCCATATCTCACCAATATACTCAATGACCCTGAAGCTGATGGATTAAAGCCAAGGGCCTATTTAAAAATGGGACTGGTGTATTATAATACCGACAAGTACGACGATGCATTGATTAATTACCAGGCATTGGTTCAAAAATACCCGCAGTCACCTGAAGCAGATGAAGCCACAGCCATCATGAAAGACATTTATGTAGAAGTTGGTAAGCCGAATGAATATATAGAAATGATGCGCCGCAATGGCAAGCAGATCTCGGTAACTGAAGCTGATTCCTTAACCTATACATCGGCAGCATTAAAATACAACGCCAATGATTGCAATGCAGCCATAACAGGGTTTAAGAATTATTTATCAAAATTCCCAGACGGAGCTTATGTGCTGGAGGCAAATTATTTCAGCAGTGAATGTTACAATGCAGCTAAAGATTTTCAGAATGCATTGGCTGGTTATGATTATGTAAACAGCAAGGGCCTTAACCGGTTCTTTGAAAAAGCTACGTTGGAAGCAGCCCGTATCAGTTATTTTGAACTGAAGGACTACAACAAGGCAAAAAAATATTTTGAATCATTAGCTGCGAGTGCAGTTAACCAGGATAACCAACTGGAAGCATTGAGAGGTTTGGTACGTTGCTATTACCAGCTTAAGGATTATACCCAGGCAAATGATGCAGCTAAAAATCTCTTGACCAAAAAAGGTATTAGTACAGATGATAAGTCAATAGCATTTCTTGTGTTGGGTAAATCTCAGCAGGTAAATAGTGATTGTGCATCAGCCATCACTTCATTCAAATCCTGCGCTGCCATTAATAAAGCAGCCTGGGGTGCAGAGGCCCGTTACGAAATTGCCAATTGCCAGTTCACCATGAATAGCCTGGCAGCAGCTGAAAAATCAGCACTGGCGACGATCAAAGAAACAGGTAGTTACGATAACTGGGTAACCAAAAGTTATATACTGCTGGGTGATATTTTTATGCAGCAGAAAGATTATTTCAATGCAAAAGCCACTTATGAAAGCGTAGCAAAGAATTCGGTGATACCGGAGTTGAAGAATGAAGCACAGCAAAAATTAGATAAAGCTATTGCAGAAGAAAAATCAGTAAGTAAAGTAGGCAATTAAAAAGTGCCATTCATAAAGTAACCATGCAAAAACCCAATAAAAAATATTCAATGATCAATAATCAATCTATAATAAACAAGACAGGGATAAGAACTTTTTGTTTATCGCTTATTATAATTTGTCTTTCGGCGGCTGATGCATCTGCACAAAAAGATACTCTTAAAAAAACATCTACTGTTGACATCAACTCTGCATACAAACCTGTGTTACGGAATGCAGTGAAGATCAACTTTTCAGCCACACATTTAAATGCAGATACCACACCACCCAAATTAACTTACAATATTCCGCCTCAGAATTTATTTTATTCATACCAACCGGTTACACTTAGTCCGTTGACTTTGCAGCAGGATAGCAACCTTTACCTGGGTGCAAGAAATTTTGTAAAGGCCGGTTATGGTAACCTGGCAACACCTTATGTGAGCGCTGGTTTTAGTTTTGGTGATGGCAGAAGATTCCTTGCCAGTGTATATGCTGACTACATTTCTTCCAAAGGCAAACTCGTGTACCAGGATTATTCAAAGTTAAATGTAAGGGCCATGGGCAGCTTCTTCTTACCAACTAATGAAGTGTATGCTGCTGTTGATCTGAAGATGCATGATAATTTCCTGTATGGCTTTGATACAGGGCTGTACAAATACAGCAGGAAGGATGTGCGCCAGCAGTTCCAGGATTTTTCAGGTAAAATAGGGATACGCAATACAACGACGGGAGAATTTGGAATAAATTATAACCCCAGTTTGCAGGTAAGTAATTTCACCAATGTAAACAGGCTTACTGAAACCTCATTTGCTTTAAATGCACCTGTTGAGAAAGAATTTGGTGAAGCATTTGCTTTTAAGCTGGAAGCCAATGCAGACATTACATCTTATGCAACAAAGAACATGGTGCCCAATAATGTAAAGTTCAATAACAATGTTTTCCGGGTCTCGCCTTCATTGAGTTTCTCTACACCACGTGCAAGTATCAATGCAGGTATATCACCTACCTGGGATAATGGGAACTTTGTATGGTTGCCGAATGTATATGCCGAAGCATATATTGCTGAAAACGTTTTTGCTTTCCAGGCAGGATGGGTTGGCAAGGTCACAAAGAACACCTATCGCAACCTGTCTGCCATTAACCCTTATTTAGCTCCATTTACTTCTCAACTGAATACAAAGGAAATTGAATACTATGGAGGCATAAAAGGTACATTGGCCAAGCATTTTAACTTCAATGCAAAAGTTGGTTATGTTACCTACAACAACCTGCCGTTCTTCATCAATGATACTGCAACCGATAATAAAGCATTTGTTGTAAGCAACGAAAGCAGGGTGAATAATTTTAGAATACATGGGGATGTAAGTTATATAAGCAAAGAAAAGCTATCCGTTACAGCCGGTATCACGTACAATGGATATGTGCGTATGAAGAGCAATGCAAAAGCATGGAATACCCTCCCGATGGAGTTTACCAGTTCATTACGTTGGTGGGCATTTAAGCAGGTATTGTTGAAGGCAGATTTTTATGCATTCAGCGGCAGCTTTTATCTGGATAAAGGAAATGTTGCCAAAGCATTTAAGCCGGGGTCTGACCTGAGCGCCGGTATAGAATTCAAGATCAATAAAACCTTCAGCGCCTGGATGGATGTGAACAATATTTTAAATACCAAATACCAGCGCTGGCATAATTACGAAGTGTATGGTTTGAACCTGATGGGAGGGGTGAGGGTGAATTTTTAAACAAGCAAGCAATAAACATAAACTACACCGGCTAATGTATGTTAGCCGGTTTTTTTGTACCCGGCGGTAAAAATATGGCGACATCGTTGCGAACTTGTTCTGTTTTAAATCCTTTTTACTAAAAAGGATTTAAAATCACACATGTACAGCATATCTTTGCCTGCCTGCCGGTAGGCAGGCGCAACATTTACCGGCAATGCATAACCAGATCGCTTCTTATCTTTTTCAAAATAAAACCTGTCCCTTACCGGGGCTGGGAACTTTATCCCTGCTTAATTCCGGCGCAGAAGCTGACTTTACCAATAAACTGATCGCAGCACCAAAAAACTTCATACAGTTTACCGATATTGAAACTGACTCAACAGGTTTGCTGAATTATTTGTCGGATACAACCGGCGGAACTAAATATGAAGTAACAGAAGCGCTTGATCATTTTTGCGATGATCTCAGGAATAAAATAACACAACAGCCCGATGTACAATTAGAGAACCTGGGCAGTTTTTTCGTGGATGGTTCCGGCAAAATAAATTTTAAACAGGAAGAACTGCATACAGCTTTTGTGCAACCCGTTTTTGCCGAAAGGGTAATACACCCGGATGCCGAGCATAATATTTTAGTAGGGGATAAAGAGACGACCAATACCGTAATGACGGAATTGCTTGCACCAAAGTCTGAAACAAAAGACCGCTGGTGGATATGGGCCATTGTTTTGGGAGCGATCGGGCTGATCGCTATGCTTATTTATTTTATAGAATTAAGAGGAGCGTTTCCATTTGGGAATGTTGTAAAAATTTAACTCATTCATGATCCATTATACCGGTTGCCCCATCTGCAACAGCAATAATATACAGGAACAACTTTCAGCAAAGGATCATACGGTTTCTCAACAAACATTTTCCATCTGGCATTGTAATGCCTGCACAGCAAGGTTTACACAGGATGTACCGGCACAGGATGCTATTGGTGCTTACTACGCTTCTGAGAATTATATTTCGCACAGCGATACAAAAAAGGGCATTATCAACAGTTTGTACCACCTGGTACGCAAAAGAACACTGGGCGCTAAAAGAAGACTGGTGATCAATACCACAGGCATCATCAAAGGGGCGATACTGGATATCGGTTGCGGCACCGGGGCTTTTTTAAATACAATGAAAGAAGCAGAGTGGAGCATTACAGGCCTGGAACCTGATGCAATTGCCCGTGCAAAAGCTGCCGAACTGTATAATATTCATCCGCAGGAACCAGGAAAATTATTTGAATTGGCACCGGCTTCTTTTAATGCCATTACCATGTGGCATGTGCTCGAGCATGTGCATGAACTGCATGCTTATATCAGGCAAATTGAAAACTTACTGGCACCCACTGGTAAGGCTTTCATTGCTGTACCCAACTATACTTCTAAAGATGCAGATATTTACAAAGAACATTGGGCAGCTTATGATGTACCACGTCACTTATACCATTTCTCTCCGCAAAGTATGGAAACATTGCTGGGACAACATGGGCTGAAACTTATAACCGTTAAACCTATGTGGTTTGATAGTTTTTATGTGAGTATGCTGAGTGAGCAATATAAAAATGGCAAAGGAAATATTATCAAAGCGGTTTTCAATGGCTTTATATCAAACCTGAAAGCATGGGGAAATACAAGAAAATGCAGTTCGGTGATCTATGTGATCAGTAAATAGCTAATCGCAATTAGAATTTCAGCTCAAACATTTTAGGCCAGCGCTTTCCGGTAACAAGGAATCTTTTTGTTGCAGAATCGTAGGCTATACCGTTCAATACATCTGTTCTGTCTGGTACATACTGGCCGGCAAAAAATTTATCTTTAAATCCTGACAGATCCATTTTAGCAACAACAAATCCGCTTGAAGGGTCGATCTTATAGATCATATCGGTTTGGTATTTATTAGCAAATACAAAACCATCAACATACTCCAGTTCATTCAAATAGGGAACCGGGCTTTCGTTCTCGGTAACACCAATGGTGCTCTTTAAACGAAAATCATCAGGGTTCACAAAATACAGTTTTGCAGTCCCATCGCTGATGATCAGGTCGGTTCCGTTATTTGTGAGGCCCCAGCCATCGTAAGGCCAGTTGAATGTTTTAATAGGTTTATCAATATTGTTTACATCATATACATAAACAACATGGCTTTCCCAGGTAAGCTGGTAAATTTTATTTTTCAGGATCGTAATACCTTCTCCAAAGATCGAATCGGTACCCATCATGTGTTTCTTCTCAACCTTACCGGTCTTATAATCGGTGATTCTCAAGGAAGAATTGATAAAATCACCTGTGCCCTCATACAGTTTGCCATTGTGAAATTCCAGGCCCTGTGTGTAGGCACTGGTATCATGGGGATATTCTGCTATCACGTTATATTGCAATACTGGAATTTTTGAGATCAGGGTAGTATCAACGGTGTTTTCGCCTTCTCCCTTTCCATTACTATTGCATGCTGCCAATATTACTAAACCGAGTATTGCTGAATATCTTTTCATTTCTATAAAATATGAACAAAAATAGGGAACTGTTACAATGTAGCAGTTCCCTGGTTATAAAAGAATGTAAATATTTAGTTAAGTCTATAGTTTTGTTTCGGTTTTCCGGTAATGGATATTCCTTTCCTCCAGGTAATTCAATATAAAATTAAAACAGGCTTCATCTTTACCAACCAGTTCCGGCGGAAATACACCTTTTTCAGTAAACAGCCTCTCAATCAGCATATTTAGTGCAGCGGTGCAGGTATAACCGGTGGTACGGCTCATGGATGATGTTTGCGATACTGTATCATATTCATCATACAGATCGTAACAAATCGTTTTTTCTGCATTAGTAATTTTTATCTGCATCAGGGTAAACTCAGCTTCTTTTTCTCCCAGCTTCCATTGATCAAATAATAACGAAGAAGTAAATTCCATGGGAGAGATCTGCTGCCCCTTAAAGTTAACAGGAGTTGTGTTTAAGAAACCTGCTTTTATCAATCCTTTCATCAGGTCGATATGTCCCGGGTAGCGCAGGGTTTTTTCTTTCATGTTCGGGATATGGCCCATGGTAAATAAAATTGAGCGTAAGCCATCCGTATTGAAAGATTCCAATGTACCCACATTTTCAAAGTCAATTAATTCAGCATCGCTTAATGCGGGCTTGGTAACAATATGACTATTCTCAACATAACGTGCAGGCCTGGTATATTCTTCCAGTACATCAATAGGAGAGAAGGGAGCTTTGTATTCAAAAGGGAAAATCCTTTTCTTAGGCAGCCCACCAACCATGCATTCAAAATTGGTGATCTTCATCCGCTCATTGTGATAGCCGAGTATTAAATTGCTCATGCCCGGTGCCACGCCACAATCTGTAATAGCCGTAACCTGCTTTTCTTTTGCTAGTGCATCTAATTCCAAAGCATTCTCAGGAAAGAAAGAAATATCAACCACATCTTTTTTAGCGTTGATGATCGCTTCCAATGTTTTGTATCCCATAAACCCCGGCACCGCAGAGATCACGAAATCAAAATCCTTTAGCATGGAATTGTAGTTGCTGTAATTGCTCAGATCAGCCTTGATCGTTTTTATTGAATTATTTTTTTGAGTAAGTATTTGCAGTGCATGTTCACTTACATCAAAAGAAGTTACATTGTATTTTGCTGCCAGGTCGATGGCCATTGCACGGCCTACCATGCCGGCGCCTAATATTGCTATTTGCATAAGAAGAAGTTTTACCCCAAACCCCTAAAGAGGCTTTAGTCCCTTTGAGTTCAGGAGTTTTTTAATAATTAAAGTCTTACAGTTTTAATAAATAAAGAGTATTTGCCTTAGCAAACTCTTTAAAGCCCCTTTAGGGGTTTGGGGCTACCGAGGTTCCATTCATCATAATGGAAACATAGGCTGAGAGCCTGTAAAAGTGTGCGTATGTATTTTGTTTGGTCATTTATCTTTGGGTCATCAGCATAAGTTATTATGCTGATGACTTTTTAACTTATCAACCTATCAACCTATCAACCTTTCAACTTACTTCTTCCCTGCCTTACTCACAAACTTCATCTCTGCAATTAGATTCTTCGCCTCCGCATATTTATCAATAATGAACATTACATAACGGATGTCAACCATAATGTTGCGGCAGATAGAAGGGTCGTAATTAATATCACTCATCGTTCCTTCCCAAACCCGGTCAAAGTTCAATCCTACTAAATTACCGTCTGCATTCAATGCCGGGCTGCCTGAATTACCACCAGTAGTGTGATTGGCAGCAATAAAACAAACCGGCTGGCGCCCATTAACGCCCCACCTGCCAAAATCTTTTTTATTGTACAGGTCTATCATTTTTTTAGGAAGGTCAAATTCATAATCGCCGGGTACATATTTTTCCATTACACCTTCCATATAGGTCTGCAGGTCGTATTTCACTCCATCACGTGGCTGGTAATTTTTTACATTACCATAGGTAACACGCAATGTACTGTTGGCATCTGGGTAGAAGGCTTTGGTGGTGAAAACATCCATCTGCGCCTGCATATAATTGCGTTGCAAACGGTTAATATCAGCCTGCAGCGAATTCAACCTTGGCGATACATTATTCACGTATGTTTTTAAAATATCAGCATACAACTGTCCTGCAATATCGGCTTTGATAGCAGCAACAGCATCCGCAGCGCTTCCTGAAAGTAATTTTTTGATCTTGTCAAAAGAATTGAAAGCGGTCTGGCTGTAAACGGCTTCAGACAATGTTGTGTAAGATTTGCCTTTTTCATTGAGCATGGTTGTAAAAGCCGGGGAAACAAATTCAGCTTTCTGGTCATTTACATACATCTCCATCAACGCTTCAAATAATTTCTGATCAACACCGGTGTTGTATTCTTTAAATGATTCTTCCAGTTTGGCTAATACTTCTTCTTTACGCTTATTATAAGTCGCCTCATCTTTTGCATAAGCAGTTACCAGCGAATTCATATCACCTGCAACACCCCACAGTTCAACCTTTGGTATGATCTCGTTATAATAATCACGGGCATAACCATAAGGTTCAATATCGGTATAAGCCTGCTTAAGATTTTTCAGCAATTCTATATAAGCCACATTGTATTCAGGTTTGCTCATTACGATCTTCTCAAAATTGCTTTCGTATTCTTTCCTTTTCGCAACAGCATTGGTTTTGGTCAGGCCCAGCACTTCACCCTGCCATTTTTTCCAGGCATTGGAGATGTTAGCATACTTTGCAGCGTACTGAATTTTAATACCTTCATCTTTACGCATAAAACCATCAAGTATGCCCAGCGCTTTGGTACGTATGCCGATCTTTGCGGGATCGCTTATTTTTACGGTTTGTTCAATAGCACTGCTGTGCAGGTATTCATTGGTACGGCCGGGGAAACCAAACACCATGGTAAAGTCACCTTCTTTAATTCCATCAAGTGAAATATTTAAAGCACGCTTTGGTTTGTAAGGAACATTGTCCGGAGAATAAGGTGCAGGTTTATTATCCTTGCCTGCATAAATACGGAACATCGAGAAATCGCCGGTATGCCTTGGCCACATCCAGTTATCGGTATCTTTTCCGTAATTACCGATAGATGATGGAGGAGCACCAACCAGGCGGACATCACGGTAGGTTTCAGTAACAAAAAGGAAATATTTATTAGCTTCAAAGAAAGGACGAATGAGTATATCCTGGTAAGCCTCTTTTTTTACATTGCCTCTTAGTGTCGCAATATTTTTGTCAATGGCACTCTGCCTTTCTTTTTCAGACAGGTTACTGGTAACGCCATTCAATACTGTAGCCGTTACATCATCAATGCGGATGATGAATGTGGCAAACAAGCCAGGATTGGTCAGCTCCTGGTCTTTGTTATAAGCCCAGAATCCATCCCGTATATAATTGTTTTGTAAAGAAGAATGATTTTGTATGGCATCAAAACCGCAATGATGGTTGGTTAACAACAATCCCTGGTCAGAGATCACTTCTGCAGTGCAAAAACCGCCAAAACTCACGATAGCATCTTTGAGGCTTCCTTTGCTGATGCTGTAAATATCGGCAGCACTGATCTTCATACCCATCTGCTTCATTTGCTTTTCGTTAAGGGTTTGCAGCAATTGCGGCAGCCACATACCTTCTTCGGCAAAACCCTTTACAAAAAATGAAATGCTGATGATTACAAGTAAAATGTATTTTTTCATATAATAGCTATTGTGGTGGCGAATTTAAGCAATAAATAATTCTCCCTGTCAACCTTAATTTATAAACGGGAAAATGTATAACTGTTTTTTAACCCTTTGTTAGCAAGCATGGCGTTATTTTTGTCGTCTAAGCAGAAAAAAATTATGAAAAGAATTATAGCTGTACTCTCTCTTGTTTTCATCGGTACCCAATCTTTATCGGCACAAACAGTAAAAGATATATTCAATAAAGTTACCAAAAACACATCCCAGGGTGCTGGTTTGAGTAATGAAGAAATTATCAGTGGTTTAAAAGATGCGTTGCGTGTGGGTACAGACAGCAGCAGTAAAAGATTAAGCAAGCTGAATGGTTTTTTTGGTGATGCTGCTATAAAAGTATTAATGCCGGAAGAAGCAAAAAAAGTGGAGAGTAAACTCCGTGGTTTAGGAATGGGTAGCCTGGTTGATAAAGCTATCCTGAGTATGAACCGTGCTGCTGAGGATGCTGCAGGTGGCGTTGGTAATATTTTCTGGGATGCCATTAAAAAAATGAGCATTACCGATGGCTTAAAAATATTACGTGGCGGTGATTTTGCAGCTACGGATTATTTAAAATCTGTAACTACAAAAGAGCTTACTGAAAAATTCAGGCCGGTTATTGAAGCCTCACTGGTAAAATTTGATGCTACTAAATACTGGAAAGACGTTTTTACAACATATAATAAGTTTACGCTAAATCCCGTAAATACTGATCTTACTGCTTATGTTACCGAAAGAGCATTAACCGGTTTATTTTTGAAGATCAGTTTGGAAGAACAAAAGATCCGTAAGAACCCTGCTGCACAGGTTACGGATATCCTGAAGAAGGTTTTTGGCGGCAAATAATCCCTGGTTTCGTTTTTTTATAAACGGTATTGCAATACATTAGGTACGCTGTATATTCACGCCCTAAACTAATTGCAATGAGACCGATTTTTGTAACCCTCTCTGTTTTTATACTTTCTTTTTCAGCAGCAGCACAGGATAATGCTGCTTATTTTCTATCGAACCCATGCCTTACGCCTGATGGACAAACGGTGATCTTCAGTTTTGAAGGAGACCTCTGGAAAGCCAATATAAATAATGGCCAGGCCAGCAGGTTAACTGCTATGCAGGGTTATGAGACCAGCCCCAGGGTTTCGCCGGATGGCAGGTGGATCGCTTTTAGCGGCCGCCAGTATGGTAATGCAGATGTTTTTGTAATGCCGGTTAATGGTGGAGAAGTGAGGCAGATCACTTACCATAGCGGAAACGATGAAGTAACGAGCTGGAGCTGGGATTCAAAGTCGATCTATTTCAACAGCGGGCGCATGGGGCAGGTTGCCGGTTTTAAGGTAAGCGCCGATGGGGGAACACCGCAAAGGGTATTTGGAAATTATTTTTTCCAGTTCGATCATAACCTGGTTGAACATCCAACAAGCGGAGAGATATTCTTTAATGATACCTGGGAAAGCAGCAACCAGGTACAGCGTAAAAGATACAAGGGGCCTTTCAATCCCGATATTCAATCTTATAACTTAAAAACCAAACAGCATAAAAAATATACGACCTGGGAAGGAAAAGATTTTGCTGCAACGATAGACCGGAATGGTAATATCTATTTTATCTCTGACGAAGCAAATGGCGAATACAATTTGTACACCATGAATGGCGATAGAAAAAAAGGATTGACCAGGTTCTCTTCTTCTATAAAAACACCGCAGGTAAATGCCAATGGAGGTAAAGTAGTATTTGAAAAAGATTACCAGCTTTGGATATATGATGTGCAGGCAGACAAGGAAAGCAAACTGAACATATCCATCATCCGTAACAATACCCTGCCCAAAGAAAAAGATTTTGATGTAAAGGGGAAGATTTCTGCCTATGATATTTCTCCTGACGGAAAAAAACTGGCCTTTGTATCCCGTGGGGAGTTATTTGTAAGTGATGTGGAAGGGAAATTCATCCAGCAAATAAACCGCAGGTCGGCAGAAAGGGTGGTAGAAGTAAAATGGATGAGTGATAACAAAACATTGCTCTTTAATCAAACACTTGATGGTTACACCAATTTATACACCATTGCTGCAGATGGCAATGGAATGGTTAAGCAACTAACCGCCGAGAAAAAGAACAGCCGCAGTATGGTACTGAATAAAAAAAGAACCCAGGCTGTTTATTTGTGCGGAAGGGAAGAAGTAAAACTGATCGACCTGAAAACATTTGTTCCCAAAACAATTGTAAGGGATGAGATATGGGGCTTTCAAAACAGCGACCCTGGTTTTTCACCTGATGGCGAATATGTGGTGTTTACAGCGATCCGCAATTTTGAGCAGGATATTTTTGTTCATAATATCAAAGAGAATAAAACAACAAATCTTACCAATACCGGTATCACAGAGGCTTCTCCTATCTGGTCGTCCGATGGAAAATACATTTACTTTACTTCTCAACGCTTAAAAGCATCTTATCCTTTTGGAATGCCCAACGCAAGGGTGTACAGGGTGCCATTGGAAAACATTGATGAGCCTTATCGCATGGATAAGTTCAGTGAGATGTTTAAAGACGAGAAAAAAGATACCACCAAAAAAACACCAGCTGATTCTTTAAGATCAATGACCATTGACACCGATCTCATCATGGAACGTCTTGACCAGGTCTCGCCTTCGCTGGGAGCCCAGTTCCTGCAGGCGCTTTATCAAAAAGGAGATAAAACCAATGTATTGTATACCAGCAATCATGGCGAAGCAAAAAATGCACTCTGGAAAACGGTAATAGAACCATTTGAAGAAAGAAAGACTGAAAAGATTGCTGGTACCGACAACAGTTTTGGTTTTGATATTGTGGAAGTGAGCGATAAAATGTACGTGTTGTTCAACGGGAACATCAATAAACTAAACCTGGAAGGAAATAAGGTTGATCCCATCAATATCAGTTATACTTTCCGCCGTAACCTGTCAGAAGAGTTTGACCAGATGTTCTATGAAGCATGGGCGCAGATGGAAGAGAATTATTATGATGAAAAATTTCATGGCCTCAACTGGAACAAAACAAAAGAGTATTACAAACAGTTTTTACCAAACCTGAACAACCGTGCCGACATGCGGGTGATGCTGAATGATATGCTGGGCGAACTGAATTCTTCTCACCAGGGATTCGGAACATTTGGTGATGATGAAACCATTGTACTGCAAAATCAGACCATGGAAACAGGGATCATGTTTGATGAGGCTGATGCTTATAAAGTGAAATATATTGTGAAACGTTCTGCAGCTGATAAAAAAGCTATTGATATTAAACCCGGCGATATATTGGTAAAAGTGAACGACGAAGAAGTTGATAAGAACAAAGACAGGAATTATTATTTCACCGTGCCATCGAGAGATAAAGAATTGAAACTGACTTTCAACAGAAACGGGCAGATGGTAACCACAAAGCTGCACCCGCAGTCAACTTTATTCAACAACCTGTATGATGAATGGATCGATAATAACCAGAAGCGTGTGGATGAAAAAAGTAAAGGAAGAGTTGCTTATGGATATATGAGGAATATGGGGCAGGGAGAACTGGACCAGTTCATCATTGACATGACACAGGAACTGAACAATAAAGATGCACTCATCTTCGACCTCAGGTATAATACAGGTGGTAATGTGCATGATGAAGTATTAAATTTTCTGTCCCGTAAAACTTACCTCAACTGGAAATACCGGGAAGGAAGCCTGACAAAGCAATCCAATTTTTCGCCAAGCGATAAACCGATCGTGCTGTTGATCAATGAGCAATCATTAAGCGATGCTGAAATGACATCAGCAGGATTTAAAGCTTTGAAACTTGGAACCATCATCGGCAATGAAACATACCGCTGGATCATTTTTACGAGCGGTGTTAGTTTGGTTGACGGTTCAAGTGTCCGTATGCCGGGCTGGGGCTGTTACACGCTGGAAGGAAAAGATCTTGAAGCAAACGGAGTACAACCTGATATAAAAGTGATCAACACATTTGATGACAAACTGAATGGCAGGGATCCGCAGGTAGACAAGGCAGTGGAAGAGATACTTAGACAGCTGGGAAAAAAATAATGGATCTGGTACTATGTTAAGAAATTATTACCTATAATTGCAAATAAATTGCCACTCCGTAGAAACGGAGTGACTTTTTAACGATTGCTTGCTATATGAAAAATTTATGTTCTTTTTATCTTTGCTGACGGGTTCAGCTTAACGGCCTCAAAAATGGCCTTCTAACGATTGATTGTTTCCTTTAGCGATTGCCTGCTGTATGAATTAACCATCTTTGTAACACGAAGCTAAGATGGTTAGTTTTGTATACCTAACCAACTTAAGGTTGATTCTATTATGCTAAAAAGGCATAAATAAGACGAAAGCCTTTAGGGTAAAGGATTTTAGCAAAAAAAGTTTATGATGTCCAACCGCTCTGCCGACATACTGTTCCAACTGATAAAATCGCTTGAAAAAGCGGAAAAGAGGCATTTTAAGCTCTATATCAAACGTAGTTCATCACGTGAAGACCTTAAGATCATCCAGCTTTTTGATGCCATTGACAAGGGAAAGGATTATGATGAAAAGGCGATATTAAAAAAACTGCCCGGTGTTGAAAAGCCGCAGTATGCCAATTTAAAAGCGCATCTCTACAAAGAATTGCTGGCCAGTTTGCGCCTGTTGAAAAGCAGCGATAGCATCGACCTGCAATTACACGAACAATTGGATTATGCCCGTATACTCTACAACAAAGGATTGTACCTGCAGGCTTTAAAAATTCTGGAACGTGCAAAAGACCTTGCAAAGAATTACCACCAGGAAAGTTTCCTGATACAGGTAATATCGCTTGAGAAAAAAATAGAAACACTGCATATTACCCGTAGTGGCGAAGGTGCAGCTGATAAACTAACACTGGAAGCGAACGAAGTTAACCGGCAGCGCAATGAGATAACGGCTTTATCAAACCTGGCCCTGCAGTTATATCAATGGTATGTAAAGTATGGCCATGCCCGCAATCAAAAAGATGAAAAAGGAGTAAGAGACTTCTTTAAACAAAACCTGCAGATAAATACAAAAGAGGTAAATGGATTTTATCAGCTGCTTTACCTGTACCAGAGTTATTGCTGGTATGCTTTTATACGCCAGGATTTTCTGATGTATTACCGGTACAGCAAAAAATGGGTCGACCTATTTAACCAGGAACCGCTAATGATAACTGTTGAAACAGGACATTATATAAAAGGAATGCACAACCTGCTTACGGCCAATTTCGACCTTCGTAATTTTAAGAAGTTTGATAAATATATTGCTCGTTTTGAAAGGTTCACTTTATCAAAGCCTGCTAACCAGCATGACAATTTCCGCATGCAGGCATTTGTGTATCTGACCAGTGCCCGTATAAACCAGCATTTAATGAAAGGCACGTTCGGTGAGGGAGTGAAGCTGGTGCCAGCAATTGAAAAAGGACTGGAAGAATTCCAGATGTATATCGACCGGCACCGGGTGTTGGTAATTCAATACAAAACAGCATTGCTGTATTTTGGTAATGGAAATTATGAAGAGTCGATAGACCAGTTACAGAAGATCATCAACGGGCCGGTTGATATGCGTATCGACCTGCAATGCTATGCACGCCTGGTGCACCTGATGGCTCATTTTGAACTGGGCAACGATGCCATCATTGAATCGCTGATAAAATCGGTGTTCCGGTTTATGTCACGCATGGAAAACCTTACAGTGGTGGAGGAGGAGATGTTCAGGTTTTTGAAGAACAATGTATATGAATCTGCAGAAAAACTAAAACCCGGACTAAAAACATTACTGCAGAAGATCAAGCATTTTGAAAAGAACCGCTATGAAACACGTGTGTTCTCTTACCTCGATATCATCAGCTGGGTTGAAAGTAAAGTGTATGCAAAACCAATGAGTGCTGTTGTGCATGAAAAATATTTAAAGAGCAGGCATCGTTAAGTTACCGGTTATTACCCTTAAAAATATCAATGGTTACCCTGTAGCTGCTGTCTTTTGCAATTACTTCGTCAAACAATTTCCCTGCTTCCAGCTTGTTCTTTAGTTTATATTTTACCATACCCATGTTCAATGTATAAGAAACCATATCAGGGTGGTTCTGGCGCAGGTGTTCGTAATGCGATTCAGCTTTTTCATAATCTTCCAGCCTGTAATAATTCCTGGCAAGTACTTCTTCAATGATCCTGTTGCCATTGAGATCAAAAGCTTTTAAGTTATACACCAGTGCCTTATTAAGGTCAGTGAGCGTCTCGTTGTATTCTCCCATGTACAGCAGGCCGAGGGTATTGTTTACTGCCATATCGCCGGGATCGATATTCTCTGCTTTTAATAACTTGGCTAATGCAGCTTCAGTTTTTCCTTTTAAAAGGTCAACATCTGCTGCATTGATAAAGTAATCATAACTGTTCTTGCGGTAGCATTTGGTAGCAAGGGTTGAGAAGTGAATGGCTGAGTCTTTTTTATCCAGCTGGGTATAGGTTATAGCAATATTCCGGTAAATGGTTCCCTTGTATTCGTTGGAGAGTTTTTTGCCTTTAATGGCTTTTAAAAATACTTTTAATGCCTCTTCATGTTTTCCATCATTGATCAGTTTTATACCCTGTTCGTTCAGATCTGCAGGGCTCTCTTCTTTAGTTCCAGGCATACAGGAAGCAAGTAACAAGAGCAACCCACAGATAGTATAATAAAACCGTTTTTTCATAAAGGGTAAAATAATTTACCTGTCTTTTATATAAATCTACACAGAAACAAAATTACCTGCAAATGTTTGTGGTAACTAACTTCCGGCTTTTAAAAGTATAGTTAATATTCTCGGGATTGTATTACGATCATCCTCATCAAAATATTCATTGATAAGCTCTATGGAAAAGCCATATTTTTTTGCTACCTGTGTAAAGTCAGATATATGATGATTGAAACAGGAAACAACCTGTACACCTTCATCTGTATCATACCTGGCTTTGGAACCGGTATATTGTTTAAAAGGGTGCAGCTCGCCAATATAAATATATCCGCCCCGGGCAATTACTGCCAATGCTTTATTGAAGACCGGTTCCAGTTCTTCAATATGTTCAAGCACCAGGCTGAAACTGATGAGAGCATATTTGGTATTCGCAAAATCCCAATCCCGCAAAATATCGGCCTGTATAAAATTTACCTGATCGCTGCCGGTCTTTTCTTTTGCCTTTGCGAGCATCTCAGTTGAAAGGTCAACTGCAGTTATGCTTTTTGCTTTCGTAAGCAGCCAGGCGGTATTCTTCCCGGTACCACAACCGATCTCAAGGCAGTTTTCAAATTCAATACCGATCAGCGTTTCCCGCAGTGCTACAGCCTCCAGGTCACGGGTTTTATTTATGTTGGTATCGTATTGGCCCGACCAGTTATCATATGCTTTTTGTATGTTCATTATTTCAGTTGATTATGTAATGTAAATAAAAAGGCAGTTTTTTCAAACTGCCTTTTATAATATTATTTGATCTGTTATTTAAACAATCCTGCAAAGAAAGCCTTCATTTCATTCCACGAAGCCGTATCAGCTGCTGCATTATAAGCTATCGGTAATTGAAATTTTTTACCCAAAGCAGTTGCATCGGGATTGGTAAAAGCATGGGTGGCACCGGGATAACTTTTAAAAGTATAGGCCGCACCAATGGAGTCCATTTGTTTTTTAAAAGCAGCCACCTCCGTTTCTGGTACAAACTTATCATCAGCGCCATGCAGCACCAGTATTTTTGCAGTGAGCAGGTCTTTGTTTGCAGGCGTGCCAATTAGGCTTCCATGAAAACTAACAATGCCTTTTAATGGTTCGCCCATGCGTACAAAGTTCAGCAGCATGCCGCCGCCAAAGCAATAGCCGATGGCACCGATCTTTTCAGGATCGGTTTGTGCATAGGTTTTCAGTTTGTTCAATGCCGTGTCAAAATGCTTTTTGGCCATGACCGGGTCGGTGTAAAATGGCATGGCCAGTTTACCGGCAAGTTCAGGATTATCTGCCCTGCGTCCGTTACCATACATGTCTACTGCCATGGCAATATAGCCAAGCTCTGCCAGCTCCCTTGCACGCCTTTTTGCGTAATCATTCAGGCCCCACCACTCGTGTACTACCAATACAGCCGGGCGTTTGCCTTCGATGTTCTCATCATACACAACATAGCCACCCATGTTCAGGCTGTCTAATGTGTAGTTAATGTTTTCTTCTTTTAGTTTAGGCATTTTGGTTTCTGCTTTTTTTTCTTCGCTGTTATTGCAGGCCGCAAATATGAATGCTGAAAGCAGTAAAGCTGTTGTTAGTTTTATAATTTTCATTTTATTTTTAGTTTGATGAACAATCCTGAATTTTAAAAGTTTAAAAATTATTTCGGTATTTTCTCTTTTGCATCCAGCACTTCCACATCAAATACCAGGATACTGTTAGGAGGAATATTGGCTGAACGGGTGCGTATGCCATAAGCACTGCCCGAACAGATATACAACCGCATCTTTCCGCCGACCCTGCAATGCGATAAACCAATTTGCCATCCCTTTATCAATCTTTCCAAAGGAAAAGTAGCGGGCTTTTGATTGGTTTGATCAAATATTGTTCCATCGCTGAACAGTGAGCCTTTGTAATGTACCGTAAGGGTATCACTCACATTTACCAACCTTCCTGTTCCTTCTTTTAATGACTGATAAAACACACCATCCTCGTAAACCACACTGTCTTTTGGTAATTTACTTCGCAGCAGGTCCTCTTCCGTTTTTTGTTGATACAGGCTGTCAATATTGCTCATCTGGTGCAGTGATGGCGGCTTGGTTGTTTGTGAGTCAAGCGCTTTCCAGCTGCCATTGATGCGTTGAAGCCAGCGGTTAATGGAGGTTACTTTCCCGTTTCCGGTATTGGTATTTTTAATGGTGGTTGTATCAGCATCACTATAGGTGGCTATCAGCTTCCATTTTTTTTCTTCCGGCAGAAAAATATAGCCTGAAGATAATGTTTTGTGTGAGGCAGAATCACTTGCAGTGGCAATCAGCAAGGGATAAGTTTCACCTTTTTTCCATGCATAGATCCATCTGGAACTGGCATCTCTTTGATGCACTTTTGCACCCATAACTATAGCTTTCTTTTTTTTATCCAAAGAATTGAACTCAATTCTCTGGAATTTCAGATCATAGCTAAAGTTAATGCTGTACTGGTTTGCATTTATACCAGGTACCAGCTTATTAACATATTGGTAGTCTGCAATTTTTACTTCTGCATAAAAGCCGGTGGCCTTAATTGAATCGGGTATGGTATATACTTCTTTCCAATCGCTTTGCTGGCAAAAAGAATCTATACAGAACACACAAAGTAAAGTAAACAGGAGGCTGTACTTCATAAAATAATTTCTTTGAGTAAAGCTAATATAAATTTACTTATAGCTTTTTGCACATAAAGAATTACATAATTAGAAGCTTTTATTCACTTGGCAGGATTTTTGCTTTTTAAAATCTGGCATTATACCCCTATAACTTCTAAGCCAATTACAAAACTATTTTAATCTACTCTCTGACTACACACTTTTAATTTTTATTAGTGGGAATCTTTATTTCTTAACGCAAACCTTTTAAGTATGAAAACTTGTTTACCCAGGTGCAGCAGCCTGCTGTTGCTTTTTCTTTTTATTTTTTCTTCACCGTCTTTTGCCCAGGATGATATACAGCAAGCCCGGAAAATGCTCCGGGAAGATAAAAAAGTAAAGGACTTCAGTTTCAACGAAGAATTAAAAACGGTATCAGCTGTATCGTTTAAGGAAAATACAGTTGTAAATGCAGCTGATGCCAAAGCCGTAATCAGTAATTATTTTGCACTTAATAACCCGGCTGCAGAACTCAGGCTACAGTCCGCTAACACACTAAGGTCAGGCATCGTGGTACAGCGGTACAGGCTCTTTGTAAATAATATTCCTGTTGTACATTCTGCTTACAATGTTATGTTGCAGGGCAACAGGATCATCTCCATTCATGCGGAATCTTATCCAATACCGGTGGGTTTTTCAACGGCTCCTTCGCTCAATACAGACAATGCAAGAGCGAAAGCACTTGCCTTTGTAAGTGCAAAAAAATATGCATGGCAGTCGCTTGAAGAAGATAAACTAAAGGCTGCCGGCAATCCTGCCTTGATGCAGCAGCTGGATAAACTCATCGCAGAACACTACCCGCAGGGCGAACTGGTAATTGCAAAAAATAAATATGGTAACGGGCAGGCAAGGCTTGCCTGGAAATTTGATGTTTATGCAACCGAACCGCTGGGACGTTATTACATTTATGTAGATGCTGAGAATGGAAAAATTCTATTACGAGATGCAATCATAAAACATACTGGAGAGAAAGCAGTGCAGCAGGATGCTTCTTTAAATAGCACAACCACAAACAACCAACAACAAACTATAAACTACTTTAACCATTCATTTACTTCTTCACCCCTCGCTTCAGAACTGGGAACCGGTACTACAAGATATGCAGGCACCCGCAATTTTTATACAACACGTGTGAGTGTTCCTTTACTGGGTACTACTGACCCCAACAACACTTCAGCACTTTTGCAATACAGCGGCGTAGATCCGAGAACACCCATATTTGGCCCGCTGGATGTTTTTATATTGAAAGATGATACAAGAGGCGGTGGCATTGAAACCTATGATATGAATGGAGTAGGGGGACTGCCTATATCTGTACCAACTTTACAATCACAGGCACTGGCATTTGTTGATAAAAACAACAACTGGATCAACGAGGCTGCTGCCGGTACCAATGAAGATCATGTAAGAGGAACAACTTCTAACGGAACAAATGGTGCCGATGAAGCAAGCAATGATGATTATGCATTGGATGCACATTGGGGTGCTGAGATGGTGTATGATTACTGGAAGAATGTACACAACCGCTTAAGTTATGACAATCTCAATTCAGCCATAAAAAGCTATGTGCACTATGGCCCTGCATATGATAATGCATTCTGGAATGGTTCTGTGATGACATACGGCGATGGAAGCGGAACTGTTGCAGCAGGTTTCAGGCCACTTACTTCGCTGGATGTTTGTGCACATGAGATAGGGCATGGTATCTGTTCTTTCACATCCGACCTGGTGTATGAAAGTGAATCAGGCGCCATGAATGAAGGCCTGAGTGATATCTGGGCAGCCTGTGTTGAGCGTTATGTAAAAACAACGGTGGATCCGTCCCTGCCTTACCAGTACTTCCAGGTTGGTGAGCAGATAGCAGCGGATAATACCGGGCTTCGCCGTATGGATAATCCCAAAGCATATTCAAATCCCGATACCTATGGCGGGCAATATTGGGCAAACCCCGTTTGTACACCTACATTAGCCAATGATGAGTGTGGCGTTCACAATAACAGCGGCCTGCTTAACAAATGGTTTTATTTACTGGTACAAGGCCCGGGCACCACGACCGGCGCTCCCGGTTATACCGATGATGGGCTTGCTGATAATGGCGCAGTAATTAATGGAGGTAATAACTATGGTGCCTTAGGGCCTTCCGGTACCGGTGAGTTTATAGGATTAGGTTTTACCAAAGCAGAAGCCATTACTTACCTGATGGAACAACTCTTAACGCCCAATGCAACCTATGCCCAGGCACGTATAGCATCCATCAATGCAGCAAGGGCTTTGTATGGCGAATGCTCACAGGAAGAAAAGTCAGTGACCGATGCATGGTTCGCTATTAATGTTGGTGCAGCTTATACAGGTTGCGCTTTACCTGCGCTCTCTGCATCTACCTTATTAACAGATGTAATTGAAACAGCAGCCGGTACTGCCTGTGTAAGGTATACCGAGTATAATATCAATACAAACCTTACAGTAGCGCAAGGCTCAGCTGTTACCATTAATTTTGCTGTGGGCGCTACAAACATGAATATTGATGAATATGCATTAAGCGCCCCATCCGTTACTTATAATATTGGTGAAACCGGTTTGCGTACCATCAAACTGCGTATCTATGATGATGCCATGGTAGAAGCAGATGAGAACATTACCATCAATGTAACCAGTGTAACTCCTGCTTTAAATACATCTTTCAATTTTACTGTTCGCAACGATGATATTGATCCCATTTTCGGAACAGCCATTTCTTTACTCAGTGAGAATTTTGAAAGCACAGCGGTCGGCAGCTTGCCTGCAGGCTGGTCAGTGATCAATAAAACAGCAGCCCCACCTGTTCAATGGGCAGTAAGGCAGAATGGTATAGCTCCCTTAACGTGGACAGGTAAAAGAGCTATACTTGAGCAAACACTGATCCCCGGCCAGGCAACTTACGACCAGTTGACCGAAGCACAGGTAATTTTAAAAACACCATTGATCAATGCCAAAGGACTTAATTCTGTAAAAGTGCAGTTTGTCTTCCAGGCGGGTGGAGAACCGGCCTGTACACCGGCCTGTGATTACGCACAGCTGGTGTATTCATTGGATGGTACAAATTTCAATACAATGATCGGTGCTTCTGCACCATTATATCTTGTGTTGCTGGATTCATTGTACACTTATACGCTGCCGTCTAATCTTAATAACAAACAATTTTATTTGGGCGTGATATGGCTCAATGATGCCAATGCCGGTTCATCGATCAGTGCTACCATCGATAATTTTACGGTTACTGCAAATGGTTCAGCAGTTGAAACAACACTTGCTGCAACGGTTGGAGAAAAAGTGAATGCAGAAACAGCAAAGCCCAGTTATTTCTACAGCACAACAGACAAGGAACTCATAGCCAGGATATCAAACAGCACAGCACATGATTATGGCTGCACATCCACCACGCTCGAAAGGGCAGGTACAGCAGGTTTTGAATTGTATGTTTCAGGTATCCAGCATCACCGGGTGGCAGATAAAGTTATCAGGGTTACACCCACAACAAACAATGCAGCAGGTTCTTATAATATAACATTGTATTTGACTGAAGCTGAGATCGCAGCGCTGGAAGCCTACACCGGTTTGAACAGGATCCAGTTCTATATTTATAAAACAACTGCTAATCCTTACACCGGTGCCAATGCCGGTAATACAGAGTCGTTGCCTGCAACCTACACAACCATCGCCGGCGTAGGCGGATCATTCAGCGCCAATTTCAATACCGGTTTTTCTGCTGCTTTTGCAGTGGGTGCATCGGTGAGTATTGCTTTGCCGGTTAATTGCATCGATTTTAAAGCAGTTAAAAAAGATAACAATGTGCAACTGGTATGGAAAGTGAACCAGGAGATCAACAACAGCCACTTTATTGTTGAAAGAAGTGAAGATGGTATACACTACACAGCCATAGCAACGGTAATGGCATCTGCGGCCAACAACGGTAATTATAGTTATGTTGATAACAACCCGCCGGGACAACGGGCTTATTACAGGCTTGCACAAACCGACAGGGATGGTACCAAAAAATATGTTTGCAGTATCCTTACTGTTGCGCTTGATAACAGTGATGCCTTTACCATCAGCAATGTGTATCCAAATCCATCAGCCGGAGAATCCTATGTGAATATTTACACATCCAGGGCAAGAACGGTGAGTATGGAATATGTGAATGCACTGGGCCAGGTTTTCAGCAGCCATACTGTTGCGCTGCAGCCCGGCACTACCCGTGTTGCATTGAAGATAAATGCAGTGGCAGGTAATTTCATTGTACGGTTCAGGGATGATAAGAGCGTAGTATTGGGTTACCAGAAATTCAGCAGGTTCTAAGCATAAGTAAGTCCACAAAAAAAGCCACCCGCATTTGCGGATGGCTTTTTTATTTTATGCAGACCTCCTGCCGTTTCAATTATCTGTTTGCTTTTTAATGTTTGTCCATGTTACAAGCACCAATGCAACCAGTTCTGCAATTGTTCGCAAAATATGCAGTGACCACCACTTATCTCTTAAGGTGGACCAGTTTCCGGGAATTGAGCCGGCTTTCCATGTAAGTATTTCATCCTGTATGGGTACATTACCGAACCGTGAAATGATGATGCAACAAATAAAACAGGCAGCAGCAATAAGTAAAATAATAAAGTTCATTTTATTGCGTCGTTGCAGGTATGCCGAGATCAATGTAATGACCGCAGCAACAAAAACAAGTGCAACCATCAGTGTATTCAGCGATCTTACAAGGTTCTGCTGTTGCTCAATATAAGTTTCGGATGAATATGCTGAAGGATCCAGGCCCATCCAGATGCCAAAACTTGTGCCTGCAAGCAAGGCTGCTACTATAATGTTTACAAAGCGTATCAGAGTCATATCATAAAGTTTTTATTACCTGGTTTTCTCTAACAATTTTGCAAGCAGCATATTCTTTTCGTCGGTCACTCTTTTTAATTCCTGGGATAAGCGCCTGCTTTTTGAATAATAATAAATGGCAAATATCGGTGCCATCAGGCCAAGGCCAAGAACAAGGATAAGCAGGATCCATTCAGAGCCGCCTGGCATTGATAGTAAGAGGTTCATATTTACAGGGTTTAAGTTTAGTTAATAGAAAGCTTTGGTAAAATTGTAGACCTACATAAATATACACCCATGTGCTGGTACGGGCACCTCCCGGCAGGTCTTTATTTAAGAAAGAATTCTACGATACCATTTTTTTCAAAGTCGCTTGATAGGCTGATCTCGTACCGTTTTTTACCGATATTGATGATCATCACTGCTGTACAGGGTGGTATCGTACCTAAACTTTCTGCTATCAGCTTTAATTTGGAAATGGAATTTATTTTAGATACCGGGATATTGATAGTGATCGGGTTCAGGGATATCTGTTGTTTATAAACTAACAGCGAATCATCTAAATATAGCGACACAGAATCTTTGTCAATATCACCGTTATCATAAATTTTGATATTGATCGAATCAGTTTTGCTCTCATCAACTTCTATCAGGCTTTGTATATCAGCTTTTCTTTTTAGGGTGTTGGGTATTTTGGCGACGGTTACTGTTGTGTCAATTACTGCTTTTTTAACCGGTGTTTTTAAGATCGTTCTTTTAAAAGAGGTATTTACATTCCTGGATGCAAACAGTATCGCAGTTTTTGCTTTCCATTTTCCTTTTAAGGTACAAAGAGTATCACTGCAGGCTAATTTTAAATAATAAGTGCCTGATGAATTTGTCTCCAAAAAACCAAGCCTGATGCTTAATTCGCTTACTTCAGAAACCTGTATGGTTTCATCCTGCAGGTTAATGGTTCCCTTTAAGCTATAATGTTCATACTTATTGCCGTTGTAGTACAAATGGGAGGCACCATAGATGGTTGAGTCGTTTTCTTTGTATAATTCCAGCACTACCTTTTCTGGCTTTACCCAGCCAAAGCTGTAATCGTTATTCCCCTCCCACACACCAAAGTAATGCTGGGCACTTACCTTAATTGATAATTGTACCAATACCAGTAAGATTAAAACAACTGCAGCTTTTTTATTCATTATGGATATTTTAATGCCCCAGGTTGGCAATCTCTTTAAGCAGTTCTGCTTTCGAATTGTTACTTAAAAGTGCGCCCAGCCTGAACCATATTTTTGCCTCTTTGTCATCATATACCACCTTATAGTCGGGCATATTATCTGCAAATGATTTTAAAACATTCCATCCTAATTTAAAAACCAGGTCCACACTGTCTTTTGATTTGGCGACTGAACAATGTAAAATATCAATATTTTTCTGGGCGTTATAGGATTGTCCACGAAATTCTAAATTCCTGTTATTTACAATCGTATTCCGCATTACCAGGTATTCCTGGCTTACACTGTTTACCTGGTATTCATTTCTTAGTTCCTGGTTCAGGTAATCCTTCGATAAACCGCCATATTGGGTATTATATGCCCAAAGGCAGGTCTCTTTTAATTCGGATGCTAAGTATTTATTGTCCGGGAATTCTTTTAACGCATTCAATGCGGTATGATACGAACGTTCAAAATCTCCTGAACACAGGTAGGCCCTGCTTAAACGTTCAAAGGTCATTTCTTTTGTATGGTTCAGGTTATTCCTGTTTAAACGGATGGAAGTTTGCAAAAGCTGAATAGCCGAATCATATTTTTTTTCCTGGAACAGCAGGATGCCCAGGAAATTATAACTCCCGAAAAAAGTTGAGTCTTCCGCTACAGTTTGAAGAAATGCCTGTTTTGCCTTTGCCGGGTTATCGATCATATTATCCAGGCCATCAAAGAATGCTGCGGGAGGGCGTTGAGCAAATGAAGTGAGTACAGATAGGGAAGCAATAAGAATGCTAAGGATATGTTTCATAGTTTGAGTTTAATATGTAAAAATTTAGAAAAACTTTTTTTTATGTGCCGTACCAGGTCATTCAACGATCTCTTTATTATTCCTATTCATTGAGTCGGCAAAACTATTTAATCCGGCCTCGTCATTGTCAAAATAAGAATAAAAATGATTGTTAGATATTTTTTCAATCAGCTTTGGGTCAAAGGTCTTTTTAACCCGTACATTCTTGATCATTACAGAACGAATTACAATTTGAATTTTTTTCCAGCGTTTTCGTGGCAATCCATACACAGGCATATTTTCGTGCCCCATGCCGCCATATTCAGGAAGCAAATAGACTTTTGCGCCCGCTCTGAATTGTTTTGTTCCGCTTTTAATTTCTTTGTCTTCACCGTGGTAATGCTTATCAATGATGTTGCCAACAAGAATATAACGAAACGCTTCGGTAGGATTATTTTTTATGTCAGTACTAATGTTTGCCACCTGAAATTAATATTGATAAGCGATGTGTCATGCTTTCAATCAAAATTCGGTCATTGATAATTAAGTGTAGCTGTTAAAATAACCATTTGAAAAGGGTTATAAGCCCAACTATTAAAGCAATTACTAAAATGATTGCAACAAGCACACAACCATATGGTATTAGTCTGCCTGCAAATGTACTTTTGTGTTCTGCTTTTGGTTTTAATTTTTGTTTGTCTGCAATTGGCTGAACATACTCAACAAATGTGTCGCTGTTTTCGTCAACCCAATTCTCGGCATAGTTTAATGGAATTATATTTTTTTTATTGTCTGAAAGTACAGCCTCAGTATCTCTTGCTGATCTTAAAAGTTCAAGCGCAAATAGTTCAAGTCCCTCTTTATTGGCTCTTATGAAACTTTCGCCAGGGCCATTACCATATTGAGAAATTCCGAAAATACCCTGTCGTTTCAGTTCTTCTTCGTCAAATTGGTCAATGATCTTTTGCAGTTCTTCCTTTGTCAACATTTGCTATTTGTTGCACACTGGTTCACCCAATGTTGTATTGATAGGGGGAATAAGACATTAGCGGCCGTTTTCAAGCGCCGCTATTCTTTGATTTAATTGTTCTACAAGGGGTAAAATACTTTTCATAAGCGTTTCAATATTCTGCATCATCGCCAGGCTAAGTGAAACGACATTTTCCACATCGATAAATTTCGTTGAAATTTCTGTTCGGTCTGCAGCATATCGTTGAGTTAACAGATCCAGGGTTTCATAACATAACTGAATATTATGCTGCTGTTCCTTTAGTGCTGTTTCAAGATCTTCGACCTTTTTTTCAAGGTCTTTAACCTGTTCTTTAAGCTCATTTACTGTTTCATCCATGTTAGTCTTTGTTTTTAGATCCTGGTTTTCCAAACTTTGATTCCATTTCTTTATAATAATCTGTTGCTCCAAACTGTTGCTTCTCTACCTGCAGTATAAGGTCAATTTCCTGCCTTTTATCCCAGCTTTCAAAACATGATTTATGATATCCCCTGTCAAAATATTCATAAAGCGGGCTGTCTGCATTGCTAATAGGAGGCAGGCCTATCAATTCGTCATTGGAGCTTAGTATTTTGCCACATAAGCCACAGGTACTACTATTTTCAATAATGATTGCCATAACAAAAAATTGCTGATAAAGGAGACGGCTTGCCGCCAATGTTGGCAGCGTAATGTTGCCTGCAGTTTATGCCGAAACTGGTTTGAGCCTTCTTACAATGAGCCCTGCAACTAACATGTTGGGCACCCAGCATAGCCATGCAACAACAGAATAGGCTATTATAAAATCTCCAAAAGCTGATATTAAAAGTGGTAGCCAGATCCTTAGGGTAACCGCAGCAAAACAAGCAGCATAACTATATACCATTAGCTTCCGGTGTTGCTCAACCTGTAACTGCCTGATCTTTTGATAGGCTAATAAAGTTGTAGTGAACCATATAATTCCTAAACAAATAAAACCTGTGGCAGTAATAAGTCCCCCTGTCGCAAAAAAACCTATTCCTATGCCGGCAAGTGAAGCAGGAAGGACACAGGCGACATAGATCTTTCCGATCACTCTATGAATACTGAGGTTTTGTAGCCTGAGTTTTGAACTGAATTGAATCCATCCTATAAGCAAGGCAATACCTCCTAAAATGATGTGGGTATAAAATCCTATGTTCCAGGCAGTATTCGATAACAATTCATTTGATTTGGAACTTAGTAACCCAAATCTTCTGTCTTGAATAAAATAGATGGCAGGATAAAGCCCAATGACTGTGGCCAGTAATGCAATCATGATCCTGGAAATTCTTTGTGCCATATTGAAGTCCATTTGCAGTAATACGTTATTGTGTGCAGTTATGTTACTCGTATGCCATCTCAAGTTCATCAAAATCTTTAACCCCTGATAACTTAATAAGTTTATTTATGGTTATGTTTTTCTTAGATACTTTAAAAACTTCATCTCCGCCTTCTGCCTTTTTATTCACGTTTACTTTTTCAATTTTCTTTTTGGTTATGAAATTAATGCTCATTTCGCTTTCAATGACCGGACCACCATTGCTTTCCTCATAACCAATCAGCTCAAAATCTGAATTTTGAAATCTGAATATATATCTCCAATATCCATATCTCCCGTGAGCATAGTGAAAGCACAAATTTCCTTTTTTAACTTCAACATCCAGCTCAGGTGGAAAATAAACACCTCCATCTTCATTTTCAGAAGAAAAGCAATCATAATTTTTAGCAGCCAGTTCATAGTACCCTTTTTTGTTGAAAAGAACAATAATGCCTCTTCGGTTCCGGTCTAATCTTCCCCGATATTTGTCTTCAAAAAATTTGCTTGTATCGGTTCCTTTGATAATAAGAATGCAGTCTTCCAGGCCGTCTTTATTTAAGTCTCCAGTTATTTTTTCAAATAGTACATAACCCTTAGGCAAAAAGTCAGAAGGGCTTTTTCTTTTTTCAATTTGCCCGAACAATGCAGCAGTTAAAAATAGCGGGATAAATATTAATAGTTTTTTCACGATCATTTATTTAATGTCATATACAGTTAAGGTATACATATCGCCATTCATAAAATACCAGGAATCATATACCAATAACCTTTGTCTGTAGTCTTTAAATGCGCCGAAACAGATCAGCTTTGGTACTAAAGATCTTCTCTCAATTTCAATTGTATCTTTTGATCTGCCTTGTTCGATCTTAATAACCCGGGTATCTAAGGTTGGACTTGTATCAAAGTAAAATTTTACTTTTTCTCCATTTGGCAAATTTGTAATAATGGTGTCTTTAGCCAGATCCTCTGCTTTTCGAATTATAAATTTATTGGAATCAACTAAGCCGAGATCGGCCAGGTAATTTAATACCGAACTGTCTTTTGAGGGCTCAATATAGTCTAGTTTAGGAATGGTATCTTCAGGTAATTCTATATAGTCAGGCACGTTTGCAAGACCTGCGTAGGAGATGCGAAAGTTAATAGAAACAGTTTCTTTTAAATGCACTTTACGATCATTGCACGCCGCAAGGCAAATAACAATCAATGTGAGTGTAATTAGTCTTCTTAAAGTCATGAGTGTTTGAAATTGCTGCAAATGCATGTTGGCTGTAATATCATTGCCCGCTTTCGTTTATATAGGCCGGGATACAGGAATGAATTTTGTAGTTAAATCATTTGCATCGCTTCATATAACTTTCAATATTGGGCCCGGAAAAAGTTAAGTCGATGAGCGAGTCAAGCTTTTTATTAATTACAGAATCTGTGGATTGAAGATATCTTCTCCAGGGGCCAAAAATGTCGCGGATAACATATACTCCAAGATCCTTATCAAAATAATGAACCTTGTCCTGGTCTCCTACAAATCCAACCAACATATATTCCTGGATCCGGGCTGTATCGAGCTTTGGATTGGGTTCACTATCAAATACCCTTACAAAATAGTTAGCCCTCTTTTTATCAGGTTTTATAACAAGGCCGGGAATATCGGAAATGATCCTTGCTGTGTCTGAATACAGGGGAAATGCATACCTGGCCTGGCCGGTATCTGTGCGGTAGCAAAGCACTATACTATCCCGGGTATGAGACTTTATGATTTCTTTTATTTTTATCGTTTCAGCTTTTTCGCAACCCTCGCCATCAACGGTTACCCAATAGTAATGATCTTCCTTTTTTGTTTTGCAGGAAAATAAAATTAAAAGGAGTAAAGCAGGTAAATAGCGTGCCATCAGAAAAAATCAAATATTAAAGGATCAAAAGCAAGGTTTTTGAAGTTGAACGATTTGGGTTCGTTAGACAGGAACCGGGGCGGCAAAGAATATTTAATACAAAATAAATGTTCTGCTGCATACACGTTTATTCCCGATGTAAAGGTTCTGTGTCCAGTTACCTTTAACCATTTCGTATTGCTCATCTAAACTGTAAGACGAAGCTGAAGGAATATTTGTTGGCCTTTTAGTAGTGTATTTAATGCTTTTAAATTTCTCACCCTTATCGTTTGTTATTTTCTGAGGGTAGATCCACTCAATAACGACATCAATTTCCACAGTGTCTTTTGAGTTTACAATATATACGACCCCGAAATTAGCTTTGGGTAATATTTGTATTGAATCTGATTGGCTGATGATTTCAAAATCTTCCAGCCATCCATGATTTCCCGTCGGAGAATTGGTAAGTTTTTCGGTCGTTCCATCTTTTACTTTAGCAAGTCCATGGTCAAGTTCCCGAAATTCCAAAGACCCATATAATTTAGAATTAATTGTCGTTTGTGATAATGCGGTTTGAAAAGTGATCAGTATCAATAGCGTGATAATAGTTTTCATGTGGTTAAATTTTAAATAGTAATTGTTGATCTCTGAATTTAGGTCAGTTGCTGCCTCTTTGTTTTGAATATGCTGCAAGGCGTTGCCATCCCTCAGTTACACAGGAACAAGGATACGGTTTACACAGCTAATATAAATTTTATTTTTTGCAGTCATCGTAATAAATAACCTGTTTGAATTCTCAGGCAAGTCCATGGTAAAACTATGTGGGTAAGCTCAGGACTCGCCTGAGAAAGAAATTTTATTACTAAAGCATGCTTTATTGCGAAACCCGATGTTTATATAGCCTGGCTTAAGCAAACTCCTACACCAGCGAAGGCGAAATCCGCAACATCTAAGTATTCTTACAAGGCACCCGTTCGGCTGCCCACAGCACATTATTGATACCTGGCGAGAACGAACTTGCCAGTGCTTTGCCGCTGGAAAAATGAAATCTCACGAAATCATAGTTAGGGCCACGTGTTACTATCTGCGATGCAAGATGTATATACACTTTATTCAGATCTTCCCATAAATGATGTTTGCCACCACGTGTTTTGATGCCGCTCCGGTTGATCTCAACAATGATCTCCTTATTTCTGCCCATAGTAAAGTAATAAAGACCTGCCAGGATCCCGAACATAACTAATCCCATACAGCCGTACATATAATTAACCTTACCGTATTGAGAGAGTTCTTTAACGAAACCATAGATCATAATGGCGCCAAGTCCGCCCATGATAACAGCAAGTACGATGAAGGCACCTTTTTGCATACCTGTACTGATGGAAGGCGGAGCGATGGGTATTGGCTCACGAATATTGCTTTCTGCCCATTGTTTGGCTGCTGTATTCATGTGATTGCTTTTGACAAATATAATAATTACTGCCGGTGAGGTGGAAAATTGAACATTTGTAAATTCTAAGTCCGGACACAGCCCGGCAGATCTAATAGGCATCAAGTCATCCTGCGGAAGACTTGCGGCAGTACTGGGTTTTTATTTAGGATTTTTTATTACGTCAATTGGGTCTGGTTTCAGGTTATAATAGCTTAGTACTTTTTTCGCATCTTTTTCTGTTAAAATGGTGAGCCTGGAATTAGCGATAGCCTCTTCGTCAGGCATCATAGAACGAGAAAGAATAAGTTTATACACTTCTTTTTTAGTATTTAAGTCTAATTTATTATCCTTACTGCTTAGATACTTCTCATAAGCGTTAGCCATTTGTAACCAAATTGCAATTTCGCTGTCGGGGTTTTGATCTCTTTTAAAATTTGTTATTGTTTCTTCTAAACTTACAGGAAATACTTCAGCAAATGTTGACTGTATTTTCTTTATTCTTTGAACCTGGTCGGTTGTCAATGAATCGTGAACGATTTCGCTAACCTGAATATCATTAGGATCCATTGTCTGAACATGTTGCTTTTCGTCTTTGTGAGAATTACAGGAACAAAATATCAGAACTGTTGAAATGGAAAAAAGGATATCTCTCATGTTGATATTTTTAGTTGATGTAAAGCCGGTTCTTATTCCCGGTAACGTCTCTTTAAAAGGTTTGGCGTGATGGTAATGGAGTTGCATTTGCCGGAGTTGGGTTATAAATATACAAATATCTTTTGCTTACCTGCCCAACTTCCCTGGCTTTGCTCATTTACCTGGCGAGAGGCATTGTTGGCAAAAGAACTTTCAATGTTCGGCCCCACCTGGCGCAATACCAATGTTGTACTCCGCTTTTTTTGCTTCCAGCCAAAAACTGCAATTTTTTATTTGCTCTTTGTCTTTAAAGTTTTGGAAATGATTTTCAATTAACCTGTAGCAATGTTCAATAATAAATTCATTTTCGTTAAGCCCGGTTAGTTTTTCAGTACCTGCCAGATCAAATTTCTCAATTAAAAAGTATGCAGTCCAAAAGTTTATATAATACTGCCCTTCCAGCAGGTGTTCATAAAATGACCGCAACTGGTTTTTTTGTTTATAGTCTAACGCTATTTGTTCAAGCCTTTTATAAAGGGGAAGTGTAGCTTTGTTAAATTGAAAGGGTAGAAGATTATTAACAAATGCAGTCCTGCAGGTAATTATGAAACTGTCAGGATTTATTTTTATGCCGTTATAGATTTTTTCGAGTTTCTTCCAATAGTTTTTGCACATCCATTTCAAAGCCTGGTACCTTAATTCAACACCAAGATCATTTAGTTTGTTCCTGTTGCTGAGCCGGGTAGTTATTTTGTCAATCAGCCAGGTTTCGTCGAAACCTGCCCATTCTCCGGCAGGGCTTAAGAGGTTTGCCTGTAAGACCGGAAATACTTCATATTTATTTATAGATCTTACTTCGTCAAAGGAATATGGGCTATCCAGGATTGTAAAAGCTATTTGCCTGAGGTCAGGTTCTTCTAATTCAGTGTCAAGGTAGAACGCTGAGAGAGCTAACCAAATTGGCCTGCGTTGTTCTATGTTAACGGGATCTGTCATAAAGTGGTGTACAACGGTTTTCGGCTTGCAGCAGCTTTATTGCACTTGATCATTCAGTTTCGCTATGTGTAAAATAAACGGCAATATCAGCGTCAAACGTTGAACTGTAATATTTTTTGATACAATTCTTAAAGTCTTCAGTCAGTTTGTTTTTTACAGCAAAGTCTAAATCGTTTTTGTTTTGAAATGTCACTTTAAAAGTTCCCCAACCATAACTTGAACCAAACTCAAGTGTCGGTAAAGCGTTTTTCCACCCTTCGAATATTTTTAAAAAGTCAGCCTTTTGTTTTGATCGAATATATTTTTGTCTTAAATAACCATAAAGGAATAATCCAACAAGTGTTAATATAATTCCTGCGATAATTTTTAACCACATATTTATTTAATTTGTTCGTGGTAGCAGGTTTTGATGAGTTGTTACCTGTCTAAAAGAGCCAGATTTTCAAGTTCATTCCGCCATTGGAGTCCGTCCTCAATTTGTTTAAGTAAGTGTCTTACCTGAGTCAAGGGATGAGTTGGAAATTCAACATCGTAGTTAAAATGTTCAGCTTTATTCATCAAAGTTCCGCCTTGAAAGCTGTCATCATAGGGATCGGAAAACCAATTCGAAAACCCATTTTCGTCTACTGAAATAATATTTTCCTTAAGAAGTCTGTCAGCGACCATTGCTTCTCTGATCCCGGTCATACCAGATTCCATCGCCTGAACTTTAAAAATAAAACTACAAGTCCTGAACGGAAGTGTCAGTGAAGCATTATATATCATACCGGCTTTCTGTTGAGGAAGCTTAAATATTGTTTTGACCAATGTCATTGTCTTTTTTTGAATCAAGTCTACTTCAATTAGCCCGCCGTTTACATTTACAATGGCTTGCCTGTTGGCTTTTCTTAAAAGCTCAATATTTTTTATAGTCGGAATATCATCAGGGGGGTTATCAAAAAAATAAATACTCACCATTGCCGTATGCTCAGGATTCATCCATTGTATAACAGACTGTTCATCCTTGATCTTATCCCAGCCAAAGTCAGGTATTGTAACCGAATTGATATTTACTTTTTTCTTCCTGAAGATCGAGAACATTATAATGAAATTTGGATTCTATAATGGCAGCTAACGCTTAAATGTACGAACCTTTTTTACGTGACTGGAAAATTAAATGTTTGAGTGCCATAAACTTAGTATTTGCTTTTGTACTGGTTGGTTCGTAAATGCACAAAAAAAGCCATCCGCAGTGGCGGATGGCTTTTTCAAAAATATATTTATCTCTTATCCTCCTGCACCCACCCGCTGCTGCTCTTCTTCTGTTGCTGATTTCTTTTTGCTTTGTCCCTGTTGTTTTCCAAAACGGTAAGTAAAGTTTACACCGTACTGGCGGTTATCCCAGCGGTTGCGGATGGAAATATCTACGTTGCCATATTTGGTTTCGCCACGGAACATCTGCCAGCCAAATGGGTCACGTGCTGTAAGACGCAGGCTTGCTTTGCCTTTGAGTAAATTATTTTTTGCAAGGCCGATATTCATTTGCCCCATCGGCATAGAGAGGTTGAGCTGTTGCACATTCTTATAATTATACCAGCCGCTCAGTTCTGCTGTCCATCCTTTACCAATGGTAAAGCTGTTGTTGATATTAAAGCTGAAACTGGTGAAAGCCATATCCAGGTCGACCACTACGTTCTGCGAATTTTCGGTAGAGATATAAGTGCCCTGGTAATGGTTGCGGTAAACATTGGCGAAGAGGTTGGCGTTCCACCATTTGGCAAACTTAACCGGGCTGCTCACCGCAATACCCATGTTGCTGAACTTGGCAATATTATCGATGGTTAAGTAACCCACCAGTTCATTATTGGTACCACGCTTTCTTTTAATGATCTGCGATATTACATCCGTAGTAACGGTATAATTAAGCGTGGTGCTCAGTTTGTTATTGTAAGTATGCTTTAGCTCATAATTATAAGAGAACTGTGGTGTAAGGTATGGGTTGCCCTGGCGGTACGATAATGAATCGAGGAAGAAAGTGAAGGGGTTCAGGTCCTGGTAATTGGGGCGCTGCAAACGCCTGCTTGCCGAAACCGTGAAAATGTTCTTAGCATTCATGTTATAACTCACAAACACCGACGGGAACAGGCTTACATAGCTGCGTTTTACCACCGAGTTGTTGGTTGTTTGTTCGCCCCTGGTATTGGTATTCTCCATCCTTAAACCGGTTTGCACATCCCATTTTTTAAAGCTCTTGTTTGCATTCAGGTAAGCTGCATTAATATTCTCTGTGTAAATAAAATGATTGTTGCGGCTGTCGGGCATCCAGTTGCCGCCCATCTTACGCAGGTAATCAACCAGGTTATCGCTCTTTACATAACTGCTCTTGATACCGGCTTCTAATTTTACACCATTTTTAAATGTATGATTGTAATCAGACTTCAATGAATAGATATCGATGCTTGCAGGCAGGTGCCCCTTTAAGAACATAGAGTCTGCCGTTTGGTTATAATTGCCATCAAAGAAACCGGTACGCAGCAACTGATCAGATACATTCTTGTAATGAGAATAATCCAGGTCAAGTGTGATCTCGGTCACCGAATCGAAAGCATGTTTATAATTGAGGTTGGTGCTGAAGTTGTTCCAGCTCAGTTTATTTTCTGTTTTAGAATTCAGCCTGCTGAACACATCCCCATCCAATGTAGCGAAAGTGGTGTTTGTTTGTGGTGTTGGCCTACCGGCAAATAAAAATCCGTTGAGCACAATACCATAAGTGGTTTTTTTGTTGGGCGAATAATCGAGGCCCAGCTTTAAGGTATAGTTGTTGTTACGGAAACGGAAATAGGTGTTCACTTTACTGAGGCTGTCGAGTTGCTTGCCATCTTCGTAATAACGGCTTACAATATCCATGGCACTCCTGCCTTCACGGTAGTTGTAAACAAAATTGCCAAAGAAGTTTATTTTATTCTTCCTGTAATTATAATTTACTGAAAGGGTAGGTTTCCAGGTAAGTTCTTCCTTACCATTGTTGCGGAAAAGGGCCGAGGTATTTCCCAGGGAGATGCTCCCGTTGGATCCTTTTATCTTACCCTTCTTTGTTTTGATATTGATAACACCCGAATTGCCCGATGCATCGTATTTGGCGGAGGGGTTGGTCATGATCTCTATCTGGTCCAGCGCCGATGCAGGCAGGTTACGCAATACATTGGCCAGGTCGGCAGGAGAGAGATAGGTTGGTTTTCCATCCATCATGATGATAATACCTTGTTTTCCTTTCAGGCTTATGTTGCCATCATTGTCTACACTTACACCCGGTGATTTTTCCAATACCTCCAGTGCAGTAGCGCCTGCATTGGTAGGAGAGGCTTCTACATTCACCACGGTGCGGTCAAGCTTTTGTTCAATAAATGGTTTGGCTGCGGTAACGGTTACACCTTCCATTGATCTGGATTGTAAAGCGAGTTCTGTTGCTGGTACATTCACCGTTTGCTGTGAAGCGCTGACAGTTACAGTTTCAGTTTGTTTTTTTGCGAAACCGGTAGCTGTAATGCTGATGATGTAATTACCATCTGCAATTTTTTCAAAGCTGTAATTACCTGCCTTATCAGTGATGGCAGTTTTTACCAGTGCTTTATTATCCGCTTTTTGTAATTGTACGGTGGCAGATTCCACCGGTTTTTTATCGGGGCTTAATACGTTGCCCGATATCTTTCCTGTTTTGTTCTGAGCATTGACCAGTAAGGTTAATAGCACAGCAGTCAGTAATAGTGTAATTCTTTTCATGGCTGATTATTTGGTATACTTTAATTAATGGCTATGTAAAAATGTACTAATCCCTTCGTACTGAAAACAGAAAAAGGATAGATGGCAAAAAATAAGTATTACAGGATTGGTTTAATAATTGTTGCATAACTAAGTATTTGGACAGATATTGGTTCAGGGGGAAAAAATTTCACATTATATCTGCCGCTTACAGTTATTTTCTGTTACCCGGTAATATTTATTCATATATTAAAATATTTTTTTGTAAATTCCTATGGTAATTCCCTGTATGGAAAAGAATAAAAGCCAGCCAGATGCTTTGGATTCGGGCACAGCACAGGAAATGTTACTGGGCGCAAAAAAGTTCAGGGCGTTGGTTGAGAACAACGATGCTATCATAGCACTTGTTGACGAAAATTTAAACAGTATTTACCGGAGTTCATCTGCGGCCAGGATCACCGGGTGGACCCATGCTGAATTTGAGAAAATTACAGTAGCAGACTACATACATCCTGACGACATACAAATGGTATTGGCTATAAAAGCAAAAGCCATTGCAAATCCCGGCAAACCCATCCCCCTCACATCCAGGATCAGGCATAAGGAGGGGCATTTTCTGTGGCTTGAAGGTACCGTTACCAACATGCTGCACGATCCCGATATACGGGGCATCATCACCAACATGCGTGATATAACCGAAAAAAAAGAAGCTGAAGAAAAGCTTTATAAGATCAAGCGCCTGTATTATTTCATCAGCCAGGTTAATCAACTCATTGTAAGAACAACGAATGAGGCAACACTTTTTAAAGAAGCCTGTGCCATTGCGGTGGAGCATGGCAAGTTCAGGATGGCCTGGATAGGCAGGATAGATGAACAGTCCCTGTCGATGATACCGGTTACTTATGCCGGTGAAGAAAGGGGATACCTCTCAGTTTTAAATACAATTTCATTGACCGACCTGCCTGAAGGCAGCCAGTTAATGACAGTAGCACTGCTGAATGGTAAATACATCCTGAGTAATGATATTGAGAACGACCCGATGATGTTACACTGGAAAAACGAAGCACTCAGCAGGGGCTACAGGTCCTTTATTTGTTTGCCTGTAAAAAAATCAGGCAGGCTGGCCGCCGTCTTCACACTGTATGCAGATACAATAAACTTCTTTACTGAAGAAGAGGTCGGGTTGCTTGAAGAAGCAACAGGCGATATTGAATTTGCACTGGAGAATTTTGAAAGGGAGAGCATGCGCAGGAAAGTTGAAATAGAAATAACAAAGCTTTACAGGGATAAAGAAACGCTGCTGAACCGTATCAACGATGGCATGGTATCGCTTGATAATGAATGGCGCTATACTTTTATCAATGATGCTGCCCTGGCTACTCATCCTTTGGGCAGGGCTGAAACCCTCGGTAAAATAATATGGGATGTACACCCGGATCTGAAAGGAACTATTTTCTGGGCAAAATACCATGAAGCAAGGACCACGGGAAAAGTGGTGGAACTGGAAAGTTATTATGAACCATACCAGAGATGGTACTCCGTAAAAGCGTATCCTTCGCCCGACGGGCTTACCATCTTTTACAATGATATTACCGAACGCCTGAGAACACATGACGAAGTGATCAGGGAAAGGAACCTGTCAGATTCAATCATCAACAGTTTGCCCGGTATCTTTTACCTGTATAACAAAGAGGGTAGGTTCTTACGATGGAATACAAATTTTGAAACAGTTACCAGGTATACCGGTGAAGAGATAAAACAAATGAACCCGCTTGATTTTTTTGATGAGCCTGATAAGTTGCTGCTTGCTGAAAAAATAAATAACACTTTCATTACAGGCGAAGAAAATGTGCAGGCAGATTTTCTTTTAAAGACAAAGGAAAAGATACCTTATTATTTTACAGGCAAAGCTATTGAATACCAGGGCAGGCCCTGTTTGCTGGGTGTGGGCATCGATTTTACCGACCGGTTAGCAGCACAGGAAAAAATAAGGGAAACAACAGAGCAGCTGCGCATGCTTACAGCACACCTGCAAAATATAAGAGAAGAAGAACGCAAAAGGATCGGGCGTGAAATTCATGATGACCTGGGACAGCAACTTACTGCAATAAAAATGGATGTGGCCTGGCTTGACAGGAAAATGCCCGAAAAGGAAAACCTGTTCAAAAGCAAATTGAAAAAGATAATTGATATGCTCGACAGCAGTAACAAAGCCATCAGGCGAATATTGAGCGAATTAAGGCCCGGTATACTCGATGATTATGGCTTGCTGGAAGCGATCAACTGGCTGGGCAGCCAGTTCACAACCAATACAGGTATTCCTTTTAAATTTACAACCAGTAAAAAAAAGATACAGGCTCCCGAGCCTGTGATCACCTGTATTTTCAGGGTGTACCAGGAAGCATTGACCAATATTACCCGCCATGCAAATGCCGGCAATGTTGTTTCGTCGTTAGTAGTTAACAATGGCTTTATTATTGTGCATATAGAAGATGACGGCAAAGGCTTCGACCCTTCATCGGTTCAAATGCACAAATCGTTCGGTATTCTTGGGATGAAGGAGAGAGTGATCTCTTTAGACGGTGTGTTTGAATTAAGTTCTTCCCCCAATGAAGGAACAAGTATTATGGTGAAATTACCGGTTACCATACCTGAAAGAAAAATAACTTAAACCCTGTATTATGCAAAAGATACTTTTAGCCGATGATCACAGCCTTATTCGTATGGGACTGACACAAATACTGAAAGATGAATATCCTGCAGTAGAAATAAAAGAAGTAGCTGATGGGGAATCGCTGGTTAGCGAGGTTATGAAAAATGACTGGGACCTGGTGATATCCGACCTGGATATGCCGGGAAGAAGCGGCCTGGAGGCACTGGAACAGATCAAACTCATTAAGCCGGACCTGCCTGTGCTGATACTCAGCATATTTACCGAAGAACTATATGCCGTGCGGGTATTAAAAGCCGGGGCAGCAGGTTACCTTAATAAAAACGCTGCGCCTTATGAATTGATAAAAGCCGTTCAACGCATAAGCCTGGGTAAAAAATACATTACCCCCGAAATAGCAGAAAAACTGCTGATCAACCCGGATTCGGAAAAAAAGCCTCATGAAATGCTCAGTAACCGTGAGTTTGAGATATTTAAGCAACTGGCACTTGGAAAAACAGTTTCGCAGATCGCAGACTCATTATCCATAGCACTTACAACCGTTAGTACACACCGCAGCCGCATCATGGATAAGCTGGGCCTTGCCACTAACTCTGAGCTCACCCGCTATGCCCTGGCCAATCATATTATTACAGACATATAAGCAGTATTTAATATTATCGCCCGCTATAGAAGAATCACTACCTAACTAAAGTGATACTGCTATTTGATGCCCCCTGATATTTAAGGTTCTTTGCAGCCACAAATCATTTAATGCGGGTATTAATTGCAGACAGGTCCGAACTCATAGTACAACGGCTGGAAGAACTACTTTCAGAAATCATTTTCATCCTGGGTACCGATAAGGCTTTTTCTTATGAAGAGGCGTTACAACTGTTTAAAAAGAATAAACCGGAAGTAGTAGTAATGGATATGAGTTTGCCCGATAACACATCTCACCAGTTATTAAAAGAAATAAAAGAATGCTCACCGCAAACCGTTGTGATCATCATGTTTATCGACCGGGATGAATATGTGATGAAGCAATGCAAAAAAGCAGGGGCTAATTTCTTTTTTGATAAATACCACGAGTTTGAAAATATACCGATGGTGATCAATGCGATCGCCGCAAAAAGCTAACTGCTTATTTTCTTTTGATCCCTTTAGACGCCAGGGCTTTTTCAATATCAGCAATACCACCAGAAAAAGGATTTCCTTCAACAAGTGATAGCACATGTTTATCCCATTTTAAGATCAGCTCAGGCGAGCTGGATGTGAATTGCATTTTACGGGTGAGTTGCACTTCTTGAAGTGTGGCGAGTGTATTTTGCTGCCCATCGAGCAGCAGATTGCGGCTAAGGTCGATGATGCAGATCCATTTCATTTCATCCACCGGCAATGCATTGATCTTTTTTCTGTAGATAACGATACGCCAGAAAATAAATGCAAATAAGATGCCCAGGCCGGTAGCTATAAGTCCTATGGTTTGTGAATTACGAAACTGTGTAGTAAAAGCAAACAGCTGCAACACACCGTTGGCAAATAATATAAAAGCCAGCAGGCCGGTTACAAAAAGCGCTGTGCTTGTCCACTGTGCAGGCTTTTTGGCGATGTACAATTTATTTTCACTTTCATACATTACCGTCCCGGAAGATTCTGCAAGTTTTACCATAATTGGCCATTTTAGTTGTATCAGTCAATGTCATATTTTTTCTCCTGTTCTTTTGATAACGGCTGGATATTTTTCCGGGCCACCTGATGTTCGGGCATCGCTATATTCCAAAGCCGTGCAGTTTTATCTCCTGAACCGGTGAGGATATTTTTTCCATCAGGAGAAAACGCAACCGCATAAATAAAACCGGTATGGCCATAAAATTCCAAAGGAGGTGTTTTACTTTTTACGTCCCATAATAAAGCTGTATTATCCCAGGAGCCCGTCAGTATTTTATCTCCGGCAGGAGAGAACCTGGCTGAAAAAACTGTGCCAACATGGCCTTCAAAAATTTTAAGTGTTTTACCATCCAGGCTCCATATACGTGCTGTATTATCAGCACTGCCTGTAACAATGCTGTCGCCCGATGGTGAAAATGCCACTGCATATACATCATTGCCATGCCCCGTAAAAACATGTAAACATTTGCCAGACAGGTCCCAAAGCCGCACAGTATTATCAGCTGAGCCGGTGAGCACCTTATTTCCATCAGGCGAAAATGCTACTGCAAATACCTCATCAGTGTGCCCTTTAAAAGTTACGAGGGTATTGCCTTTCAGGTTCCACAGGCGGGCTGTATAATCGCCGGAACCGGTAAGTACTTTGTCGCCGGCGGGAGAAAAAGCCACAGCATATATTTCGTCGTCATGCCCTTCTAAAACAGCAAGCGTATCTCCTTTGAGGTTCCAGAGTTTTGCTGTTTTATCATTCGATCCGGTAAGTATTTTTTTGCCATCCGGAGAAAATGCAACCCCGTTTATGCCACCTGTGTGCGCCTGTATCGACATGAGGATGTTACCGCCTTTTGTATTCCGGCATATTACTTTACCATCATCAGAACCGGTGATCAATGTATCTCCTGTTCTTGAAAAAAATACGGAATGTACTTCGTCGCTATGGCCGGTAAATTCCTGCATAGTGGTTGTTTCAATGTCCCAAAGCCTTGCAGTTCTGTCGCCCGAAGCAGTCAGTATCGTTTTTCCATCGGGCGAAAAAGCCACTGCATATATTTCGTCGTTATGCCCTTTACATTCATTTTTTAAACTGCCTTCCAGGTTCCAGGAACGGGCGGTATTATCCCTTGAGCCTGTTAAGACCGTATTGCCATCTGCAGCAAATTTTACAGCAAACACCGTCCCTGCATGCCCTTCAAAAACTTTTATGCAGGTTCCGATTGAGTCCCAGAGCCTGGCCATATTATCCGCAGTGCCCGTGAGTATTTTTTTACTGTCCGGCGAAAAAGCCGCAGCATAAACGCCTTCGGGGTGTATCAATTGTTTTAAAAGTTCTCCTTTTAAATTCCAAAGCTTCACCGTTTTATCCCTTGAGCCTGTAAGTATCTTTGTATTGTCAGGCGAAAATGCTACGGCATAAATATCATCCTGGTGCGCCTTAATAATTTGTACACTGCCAGTTTCCAGGTCCCATATCCTGGCAGTAAGATCACCCGAGCCAGTCAGTATTTTTTTGCCATCAGGCGAAAAAGCTACTGCATATATTTCATCGGTGTGGCCTTTGAATTCCTTTAGCAATTTGCCATTCAGATCCCATAACCTGGCATTGTGATCTCCTGAACCGGTGAGTATCGTTTTTCCATCGGGTGAAAATGTTGCAGCATAAACAAAGCCGCGGCGGCCTCCCATTCTTTTAATGAGGTTACCATCCAGGTCCCACAAACAGGCTGTGCTGTCTCCCGAACCGGTGAGTATTGTTTTTCCATCCGGAGAAAATGTTGCTGCATATATTTTATCGGTATGTGTTGCAATTATTTTGTAAAAGAGGTGCTCGTTGTAGATCTTATCTTTTTCTTTTTTTATGATGGTTGTATTATGGGTCAATGCCGCCTGCTCTGCCAAACGGTAAGCAATGGTAGGATCTGTCTGAACAATGATCTGTGCTTCTGAAAGCAGGTAATTGGCAAAGGCTTCCTTTCTCTTGTTGTTGGCGATCCAGGCAGCAAGGCAGGCAGTTACGAACAATAAGGCAAGAATGCTGATGGCGAAGTTCCTGATCAGCATCATCTTTTTGTACACCCTTACTTCTTCGCTGGCAAGGTCCTTGGGTTCTTTACCGTGCAGCGGTGCTGCCAGTTTTAATACTTCTTTTTTGAAGAACGGATTTTGAAGTGATAGATCGGCTGCTGATTTGATATGGCGCAGGTCGATATAAAAAGGCTCGCCGGTAAATTTATTGGCAAGCATTTCGGGCAGCGAATTGTTTGCACCATTTACCACCTTACCGGTTGCATCATCCCATTTGATCTCGCCATCTGTTAAAACGATCAGCAGTTTATCAAGTGATTTATTTGTTATCCAGTATTCAATTTCTTTTTGTACCCATTTGGAAGCAGCAGAGGTTGGCGATGCCAGGTAAATAAGATGATCGGAATTGTTGAGCGCTGCCTGTATATTGCTCCATAAGTGTGGGTTTACCGACAGGCTTGCTTCATCCCTGAATATATTCAGGTTCCTTTTGCGGAACCAGGGTTTGGCAAATCTTTCCAGCGCCGATTGCAGTGCAGGCGCCAGTTTGCCATCAGCAGCATGGGAATAAGAGATGAATGCGTTGTACATGAACGGTTACCGGCTGGGTTTATTTAAAGATGTATGGGTTAAGGGAAGCCGGTATGAATATACAGATTCCTTAATGCATTAAAAAAATATACAGGCAGTTATTTTGTACCGGTTGACCTTACAACTGCAACCATCACTCCAAAATTTCCATCCAGCTGTGTGTAGTTTTGTTGCGGGCAGTAAGTACGGCATACAAAACCATCAAAGAACAAAGCTTCGCTGCAGCCTTTGTCTTTAAAGTGTTTGGCAAAATCGTAAAAGCTTACAGGATAGGTGCTCATGGCAAAATAGGCATGGCCATTGGGTAAAATGCCTACACCATTCCGCACATTTACATTGTTACTGTTTTTGGTAAAAACTGTATTGATCATATTATTATGTAGGAGCAATGGCCCGCTTTGTGTCAGGTAAGCGATCTTTTTTGATTGCAGTAAAGCCCTTTCAGCGGAGGTTTCTATGCTTTGTATGCCGGGTATATTTTTATCATCCACATAAAAAACGCCTTTGGGTTTTAGATAAAAATTACCACTACCAGTCCGAGTATTTATTTTCTGTAGTGTTTTTCCCTGCTCAATATAATAACCCAGCGGTGCCTGGTTTTCCATATACATGCCCCCATTGCAGGCATATAAAAGTTCATCGGCTTTTTGCCCAGTATACAGTTTAAGATTATTGATACTGCCCAGGATATTTCCTTTATCATCTTTCCAGTACATGCGTATCTCACCGCTATCCGGCTTCGCCTCAAAGCCAATATAATCCTGGGTTGCATCCAGGTGATCAACAGTTGATTTAACCTGTTTGATGATCTTCTTACCCTCTTTTTTAATTTGCTTTTCTGTTTCGGTAGAAAGATTATTGCAGGATAGAGAAGCAATCAAAAAACTAAAAGCATAGAGGTAATACCGCATGAGGTTGAATTTAACTGTAAGTTGAGAATTTTCTACTTATCTGAACGTTAACAGGTAAGTATTAATTCTTTTTCTTTACGGTTGTTGTTTTACGCCTTACTCCAAAGGTATTAGGTACCTTTTGAAGATAAACCGGTTTATAAGTTTTTAAAAAATCTGCCAGTGAAATATTCAAAACCTCCTCTTCCTTTACGATTTTTAAAGACGCATGTACCCATGGGTATTTTGTGTAAAGCTGGTTTAAAGAGGTGCTGTTGCTTCCTGCAAATTTCCAGGTAATTCCATTGTCTGTACTTTCCCTATACTGGTGATGATACCACTTGTAACAATACTATCCATGTGCATTTCAAAACCATAACAAACCACACATTGCAGTGTTTTACCGGCAACAATGATCTGTACATTTCCTGTTTGCCTGTGATCAGAAAAAGTGAAATTTTTAAGCTGCCCAATCTTCATAAGTTTTAAAAATGCCTGTTTATCAATTGCCTTTTTAATAATGGTTGGATGCATATAATCAAAAAAACTGTTCCAGTCTTTATTTTTAAGGGTAATGAACATGCTATCCGATTGTCGTAAAATGTTTTGTTTTACAGCAGCAGTATCAAATTGTGCAATACTTTTTTGTGTAAAGAGTGAAAGAATATAAACGATGAAAATTCGTTTTAGCATGTCATCAATTTGTGTAAAGATCAATAAAGTTGTTCATCAAAATTCTCTTCAGCAACTTTAGCTTCCCTGTTCACTAAAAACTTATTTCGCCATGCAACAAAAGCTGCAAGCATCGTCATAACGATCAATAAAGACAGGCCGGTGGAAAGTCCCGACTTTTCAGAGATGAAACCGATCACCGAGGGGCCTGCCAGGAAACCGATCAACCCGCCGGTTGTTACCATGGCAAAACCTTCAACACGGCTGAGGCCCGGTATGTTTGCCGATGTACAAAACAGCACCGGTACAATGCAGGAGCAACCAAAACCAATGGTGATATAACCCAGCAACGTTATGTAGATGACAGATGTTGATACCACCAATGCAAAACCAACTGCTGCCAGTAAACATCCCCATATCACCGCTTTTTTATTACCGGTCTTTGATACGATGTTGTCGCCGTTCAGCCTGCCAATGGTCATCGCCACTGCAAAAACACCGTAGCCCATACTGGTAAAAACTTTGGGTGCATGCAGCACTTCTTTAAAATAAATACCACTCCAGTCGGCTACGCAACCTTCTGCCATAAATAATGTCATGCAGATAAATGAAATGCCCAGTACCGATAATGATGGCAGCCTGATGCCCGAGCCTGAATGAATGATATCTGTATTTGCCAGCAACAATTTTCTGCTGCTGAGTACCACCATATAAATAACTGCAGCAATAATGACGATATGCAGCCCACGTATCACATGCAGCCACACCATCAATGCCGCAAGCCCCGCACTAACGGCACCACCAAGGCTGTATAATGCGTGACAGCTACTCATCAATAACCGGCCGTATCTTTTTTCCATCATGCTGATGGTAGCATTGGTAGATACGCCATTTAAAAAACTGGTAAGGCCAAAGCAATACAGGCAAGCACCGAGCATAATACGGTTCACCGAATTGATCTGCAGTATCATAATGATACAGAGTGATAGATAGCCATACAGCATCCACTTGCCAACCGGTATCTTGCTGAATACTTTTGTTGATAAGAAAACACCGGTGATGGCGCCGAGCGGCGATAACAAAAGCATGAGGCCAAGACTACCATCGTTAAAGGAAAATTTTTCTTTGATGGAAGGGATGGCCGCTACCCAGGTACCAAAGAGCAGGCTGCTTACACCAAACAAAAAACCTACGGCCAGCACAGGCTTTAAGGGTAACAGGCTTCTGAAGTTTTTGAATAACACAGGGCAAAATTAAGGGTTTAATCGAGTGGTGTTTTAAACCTATGATAAAAGCTCAGTAAAGATAAAATGTACAAGAGTGCGACGCCAATGAAGCTAAATAGTAATTCTTAAGCCTGGCCCAAAAAACTATCTTTCATTTTTCCTAAAAGATCGGTCTCTAACATACGGTGGGCAATGCGTATCATATTTTTAAATGCCATGGCGTGGGAGATGCCGTGGCCAATGATTACCGGTTTACTTACGCCCAGCACGGGTACGCCGCCGTACTGTTCAAAATTAAAACGGTTAAAATGTTCGTCGTTGATGTTGCGGCGTTTGGCAATATCGTAAAAGCTTTCGGCCAGTTTTAAAACCACGTTACCCGTGTACCCATTACATACCAGTACATCGGCCTTGGTGAGTAAAATATCACGGCCTTCAATATTTCCGATGAAATTTATTTGTGTGTTTTCTTTAAGCAGGGGATAGGTGGCCTGTGTAAGGATATTGCCTTTGCCTTCTTCTTCACCCATATTTACAAGCCCTACTTTTGGATTTTCGAAATTTAAAATGTGTTTTGCAAATAAAGAACCGAGCACAGCAAACTGGTTGAGGTTTTCTGGTTTGCTGTCGGCATTCAGGCCTACATCAACCAGCAAACCTAATGTGCCATCTTCACGGGGCATGTAAGCACCGATTGTTGGCCTTAATACACCTTCAATGGCTTTGATGCTAAACAATGCACCTACCATCATAGCGCCGGTATTGCCTGCACTGATGAATGCATCGGCCTTGCCTGTTGCCAGCAATTTAAAACCGATAGCTATAGATGAGTTCTGTTTTTCCTTAAGTGCTTTGGTGGGATGCTCGTGCATGCCTATTACTTCGGCGGCATGTACAATGGTGTATTTTTCGGCGGTAATGGGATGATCAGCAAGATGTTTTTTTACCTGCTCTTCATCGCCAATTAAAGTAAGATGAATATCAACGGTTGCCGTGCTGATAAATTCAGCGGCACCTTTCACTGCTTCCAGCGGGGCAAAATCACCACCCATCATGTCCAGCGCTATATTCATACTACCTTCTTTAAATGCAAAATTCTAAGCCTGAAATTCTTTTATCGAATTTCGGACTTAGAATTGATACTTTGAAAAATATTATGCTTTCAGCGGAGCTTTCTCTGCAACTAATTTTCCTTTGTAGAATAATTTTCCTTCGCTAACATGGGCACGATGGCGTACATGTGTTTCGCCTGTTGTTTTGTCAACACTCAAAGTAGGCTCACTTGCCTTATAATGTGTTCTTCTTTTTGCACTGCGTTGTTGTGAGTGGCGCCTTTTTGGATTTGGCATATCGCTTGATTTTTAATTTTTAATTATTGTTTTTTACTTCTTTCTTTTTTTACTTTTTTGAACTGCTCCAAGCCTTTCCACAACTGGTTGGCATTGTGTTCTTCTTCTTTTGCTTCCATGGCCTTCAGTTTCTCCAGCACTTCCTTGTTGCATTTAGGGCCGCCCATCTCCTCATCGCTGCATGTTTTCTGTATTGGAAAACTCAGCAGCACAAATTCATAAATCCAGTTGGCCACATCAATATGGCTTTCGGTACGGGAGATGTAAAATACATCCGGATCCTCTTCCTGGTCGTTCATCTCTTCGGGGTTCTCCACCAGTTTTACCAGCATATTGAACTCGTCCCAGATGTCGATCGGAAGCGGGTTTCCGCACCGGTCGCAGGTACTGTCTGCTTTACCGCCTATCTCGAACTTAAGCAGCATAAAGCTGCTTTTTTTATCAAGCTGAAGCTTTATGTTTGCCTGGCAACCGGTAAAATCAGGTTCGCCTTTTTCAGCAAAGAACTTATCATCCACTACGTAATTAAACTCATGAATTCCCGGCTTTAACCCTACAAATGCTATCTCAAATGTCCGTTTACCCGCCATACGTATGGTTTAAAGGACGGCAAAGGTAAGGTAAAATTCGCAATTTTAAGGTTCAAAAATAGATTTTATAGCCTTTGCGGCTATTGCCTAATTTTAGGGCGACATGAAAATGAAGAAATCGCTGGTTTTTACACTTGTTTTAGTAGTAATTGCCCTGGTTATACATATTTATTCAAATGATTCCACACGTGTGGAAAACCAGTATTCCACCCATATTTACCCCTTTTTTAGCTGCATTTTACGCTATAGTTTTGGCTGGCTTCCCTTCAGTATCGGCGATATAATATACGGAGCGGCCATATTATGGCTGATAGTGAAACTGGTAAAGGGTATTAAAGCTGTTTTTAAAAGACAGGTGACTTTAAAGGGTGCTACTGCCAGTGTAGGTAAGGGGCTGCGTATTTTACTGGCAGTATATGTCATTTTCAACCTTTTCTGGGGTATTAATTACAACCGTATGGGAATTGCCAGCCAGCTGCAGTTAAAAATGGATAAATATAAACCCGAAGATCTGCAACTGATCAATGGCTTGCTTGTTGAAAAAGTGAATGCATCTAAACAGGCGTTGGTTAACCAAAACTTTCAGTATCCCTCCAAAAAGCAATTGTTTTCAAAAGTGCAGGAAGCTTATAAAGAGGCGGAGAAGATCTACCCCTTCCTGCAATATCATCCTGTTTCACTAAAACCATCTATATGGAGCTGGGTGGGTAATTATATGGGCTTTACCGGTTATTATAACCCTTTTACAGGAGAAGCACAGGTAAATACATTGGTGCCAGAATTTTTGCAGCCATTTACAAGCTGCCACGAAGTGGCGCACCAGCTTGGTTATGCCAAAGAAATGGAAGCTAATTTTGTAGGATACCTGTCTGCCACAGCATCAAATGATAGCTCGTTGCTTTATTCGGTTTATTTAGACCTGTTCGTGTACAGCAACCGTAATCTTTTTGCAACGGATTCTGTTGCGGCCAAAAGTTTCAGGGAAAAATTATCTCCTGCTGTAATTGATGACCTGAAAGAATGGAGAGCATTTTACAAAAGACACAAAAATCCGCTTGAACCTGTTTTCAGGTGGATATATGGCAAATACCTGGAAGGAAACCAGCAGCCCCAGGGCGTTTTAAGTTATGATGAAGTAACAGGCTTTATCATTGCTTATTATAAAAAGTATGGTAAGATCTGAAAATATCCCGGCCTGTACACAGGCCGGGATCGCATGGCTATACTAATTACCTGCTGAAAACATATTGATTTCGCTGAAAGAAATTGTTGCCTGTATCAAATTTCACCAGCTTGGTCAGCGTAAATTTTTTGCTGCTGATCATCCACACATGATGAAAAGTGGCAGGTTGGTGATCGTTTCCGTCTTCTCCTCTCTCTTCTACAATAATCTTTAAAATACCATCAGGTTGCAAGGTTCGTTCTATCACTTTTTTGTTGTTAATGCTTGCACCGTTTTTGGCGATGGTGTATTTATCCTTTCCATTCATGGCCGGCTCATCAGGATATCCAATGGCCAGCAAAAAGCTGCTTTCTTCCTCTAACTTAATATTGGCTGTTGCTTTTATTTTTTCGGTGGTGTGACTGCTGTAATCTTCGTACGTGAGTGAGCCTTCCCAATTGCCTTGCAAAAATTTAAAGTCGCTGATATTTGCCGTTGCGCTTTGGGCATGGGTGTTTATACCAACACAAAGCAGCAAAGAAGCCATGGCTATTCTAGTGGCTGCTGATCTTATTTTTTTTCTTATGAGTATCAACCTGTCTAAAGAATATCTGCCGCCACCTCCAAAACTTACTAGCACAAAGGCCCAGAATAATAAATGCTGAAAATACATGCCTGTCAGAGGCTCCGGCTCCTCGTACCATAAAAAGGCAATTATAAAAAACTGGAAAGCCAGTTGTATGGCTGCAAACCGGGTAAACAAGCCAATAGCTATAAGGATACCGCCTGCAAACTCGCCCCAGACTGAAATGGTTGCCCAAAATGCCGGTGATGGAAAGGTGAATCCAAGGCCTGCAACCTGTTGGGTAAACCAACCGGGTGCACCAAGGCTATTCAGTTTGGGCCATCCGGCATGAATTGCAATACTTAATCCCACATGAATACGAAATAAAAGCCAGCCGATATTCATGACTTTATCGTTACCAATGCTTGCACCAAACATAAACTGGCGGAATAATGTTCTCATGACTTAAGATTTTTAGAATGATTAATTTGATTGCACAAAGATGTCATTACTAAAATCCCCTGTCGCTGCATAAGATAATTTGAAACCGATTTGAGTGGTCTCAAATTATGATCTGTTACGTTGAAGCAAGATGATCCATAAATTCTTTAGGAGTTTTACCGGTCACTTTTTTAAATGCCCGGTTAAAAGTGGCTTTACTGTTGAAGCCACTGTCATAAGCAATGCCAAGCAGGGTTTGTGTTTGCTGATCACCGGCTTTTAGTTTATTGATCACTTCCTGTACACGGTAAGCGTTGATAAAATCGTTAAAATTGCGGCCGGTACCATCATTAATGACCTTAGAGAGAATGGAGCTGTTTGTTTTCAGTTGTTTGGCAAGATCGAATAATGTAAGTTCCGGTTCCAGGTAAGGTTTGCAGGCAGCCATATGATCCAGCAATTTATCTTTCCAGCTGTTAAGCTCAGGCATTTCTTCTTTTGCATTATTGATCTTTTCTTCAGGAATTACGGCCTGTTCCTTACTAATAAAATGAAGTTTTTGCAGCAACCTGTGTTTGGCAATATAACCGGCAATACTTAAATAATAGGTAAGCGCACCAAGAAAAAGATAGGCATACCAGTCGAAAATATAAGAGTTATTACCAAAAGTTTTGAATTGTGCAACAACATTAAACAAGAAAATGATGAGTACCCCTGCGCAGATAGCGTATAAGATATTGCGTAGCCAATCGAAACGGATATCTTCTGTGGCTGAAAAGTTTTCTTTTACATAAAGCTGGTAACTCCTGAATGAACGTGTGGTGATGAATAGATAATAAAAGAAAGAAGCATAAGAGACCAGGTCTGCCCATTTGTTTTTATCCAGGTCGGCAAAGGGGCCTTTGGTTCCGTATTGTGTGTTTTCCATATCAGGAAAAGGGCGATGGAAACAATAATCAATTACAAATTTGGCAAGTATCATTAACAGCCATAATACCGGCAAAATAAAATGCCTGCCATGCTTACGTTCAAATTTAAAATCTGCATTGGTGAGGCTTAAAAAATAGAAATAGAGTAAAGGCCCCATCCATACTACGTTATTGAAAGGGAAATAAAACATAAAACTGGTATAGCCATCATGTGTATCGTACCAGCCGGCAAAGCCAAGCATCCAGGATGCTATTTTTAAAGTGTTGAGCAGAAGTAAGCATGCCAATAGCCTGTCACTTAATTTTTCTTGCTTCCAACCCCGGTAAAATAAAAGACATGCGAATAAGATGCCCTGGATAAAGGCAGGCAATAAAAGGGAACTATATAAACTAAATTCGAATGGCAACCGGGTAGCTCGTTTGTATGCAAATAACGGTTATGCTGTGATTTGGTTCATTAAAAAGCAGTATTAAATTATGATTTGAAACGTAAAACATAACTGGTTTCATTTTTGTTATCACCAAAACAGGCCCTTGCCGGTGTAAACTCATTTCTAACATAAAGAATAAAAAATGAAACTTTTCATCTCTATTTTGATACCGGTCCTGGTTGGTGCCATCTCAGGATTTTTCACTCAATCCGGCGTTGATGGCTGGTATGCCCTGGCAAACAAACCATCCTTCAATCCACCCAACTGGATATTTGCACCGGTATGGACAACCCTATATATACTGATGGGAATTGCTTTGTTTTTAGTGTGGAGAAGCAACGCAGATAAGGACATTAAACAGGCGGCTATCATTTTATTTGCGCTACAGTTAACGCTCAACTTTTTCTGGTCGATCATTTTTTTTACGCTAAAGCAACCGGGCTGGGCCTTTGCTGAGATCATAGCAATGTGGGTGATGATATTGCTGACTATCATATGTTTTGGCAAGATCAACCAAGCTGCAGCATGGCTGCTGGTTCCTTATATCTGCTGGGTAAGTTTTGCTTCCGTACTTAATTACTGCATCTGGAAACTTAATTAAAACCTTACCTTACTTCTGAAAACAGGGTCTGAAAGGAACTGTGCTTCAAAAGCAGGTTGCCAGTCTTCTAATTTTCTTTCTTCTGTAGGTGCCAGGTCGTTAAAGAAAATAGCTGATTCAATGCGGGTGCCATTCTTTTCAGTATAATAAATGACCCGGGTAAAGATATAAGCCGTTTTGCCGGTTTTTGCACCGAAGTGTTTATACAATCTTTGGTACTCTTTTTTCTCCATCGGTATCTCCAGTGTTTCAGCAATGGGGAAATAAGCATCTTCATCTATCACTTCCCGATTATTCAATGCCTGTGCCATCAGTACATATTCTTTTACTGTGGAGGCAGGCAGGTTTTCGTTCCACATTTTCAGCAGCTTTGGAGTGAATTTATCAGGCCTGAAAGTCTCTTTAAAGGTACTGTCCTGTTTCAGGTCTACATGATTATAGTAGGCCTCCATGCTGTATTTTTTATCTGAGTATTTGCCTAATTCTTTAAGCAATTTATCTTCTGAAGATTTTTTTGGTATATGATAAGTGAACAGCGAGCCGGCAAAAGGATAAACAGCTGTATGTTGTTTCATTTTAAAAGTAGCTATGTTTTCTTTTACCGCATCAAAACCCAACATGTCCATTAAATAATCAGCATTGGTATAGCAGCCAAACAGTATCATGCCACGGGCAATATCAACCAATTTAATGGTACCGTCCTTTATTTCTTTATTGTTTTTGGCATATTCGAGCCAGGAGTTATAATTTAAACTGTCAATAAAAGGAATGTATAATTTTTCCAGGTCAGCCAGCGGTACATAGGCATTCTCATTGATCATTTCATGTGTTGATTGCTGGGCAAATTCAACAGCAACCAGGATAGTTACGGTACTTGCCAGCGGCATCATTTTGTTCTCATTCAGCCTTGCAATAACGGTATCGTTACGGGTAATGTATACTGCGGAACGTGCAGGATTATTTTTGATGAAAGTATAAAACGAATCTGCTTTCACGGGATCCAGCTGTGCATGAGCAGGATTGCAAAACAAACAGGCAGTTAATAAAATGAACAGGGTAGATCTTTTACGAAGTAAAACTGGTTTCATAGTACTTTGTTTGTAAAGCAAAATACAAATTTTTCTAAAACTTATTCTTCCACATCATACTTTCTACTGGCTTATTGTGCTGGCCGCTGTATTTGGCATTTTTTTTCTGGTTGTATTTTACTTCTATCTCACCATCCACAGGGAAATAGATCAGCTGCCCGATAGGCATACCTGCATAAACCCTTACCGGTTGTTTTACCGAAATTTCCAGGGTCCAGTTGCCGCAAAAGCCAACATCGCCCTTGCCTGCGGTAGCATGTATATCAATGCCCAAGCGCCCGGTACTTGATTTACCTTCCAGGAAAGGGACATGGGCATGCGTTTCAGTATATTCATCTGTTACGCCCAGGTAAAATTCATGCGGGTATAAAACAATCCCCTCCTCAGGGATATCAAAATGCTCAATGGTGTTGTGTGCACGGGCATCCAGTTCCTTATTCACATAACGGGCAAGGTGCTTGCCCAGGTGCACATCATAACTATTGCTGCCCAGGCAGTCCCTGTCGTAGGGCTCAATTTTAATAGTGCCTTTTTCAATTTCTTCCAGGATACGGGTATCGCTTAAGATCATCTTTATTAATTTGCTGTTTGGTTAATTCGTTAATTTGTAAAACTAAATTTTCAATTTTTAATTTTTAATTTTTAATTGCTGAAATGCCGCTGGTTTATCAACAAAATATTAACGCTGCTACTAAAATTGCGGTCTGGCATATTACCGAGCCGGAAGATTTTTTCCTCGCTGTTGTGCCTGTGCAGCGGGAGATAAAGCACTGGCACAAACGGTTGCAGCACCTGGCGGGCCGGCTTTTGCTGAAAGAATTGTATCCCGATTTTCCAGTTGAACTGATACAGGTGGCGGATACCAAAAAGCCTTTCCTCGAAAATGAACCTTTTCATTTCTCTATTTCGCATTGTGGAGATTATGCAGCTGCAATGGTAAGCAAAACGCACAGGGTAGGGGTGGATGTGGAATTTTTGAATGAGAAAGTAGCACAGATACAGCATAAGTTTACAAGTGAAGAAGAATTAAAGGTATTTGAAAAGCTTACACCCGAGAACATTCAACCTTCGACATTCAACATTCAACATCTAACCTTATGCTGGAGTGTTAAAGAATCGGTTTTTAAGTGGTGGGGTAGCGGACAGGTGGATTTTAAAAAAGATATTGTTATCAGATCAATAACAGGCTTACCCGAGCAAGGGGTTGTGCATTGTATCTTCAGGGATGAATCTGAGCTGCATGTTCATTACCTGCTTTTTAACAGTAATTTTTTAACCTGTGTGTTAACTGCCCATTAAATGAACTTTTGTAACAGGGTCCTGGTTAAGCATTTCCTTAATAGCCTGGTATAATTGCGGATAGTTTGACCGCATTTCAACAGGTTTTTCAAAAAATATCTCCACGCTTTCCGCCCAGAATTCCTGGAAGTTCTTTTCGGCATATTCGGAATACAAACCACCTGCAACCGTTTTTTCAGTGTGGTATGCTTTATTGCCGAAAACATTAAAGTCGTCGTAGTAATTTCTGAAATTCTTATCTACATTTTCTTCCACTTCAAAGGTCTGGTAATAGAGCGCATGCGCCAGTTCATGCAGTCCAACATTCTGGCCATCTTTCAGGTTGGCATAACCATCTAAAAAATGTTTCCAGCTGAGGTTAATGGAGTGGCCCGATACATTGCCCTCCAGAAAACAAAGTATGGGCCGCACTCTTAAAAACTCCTGTGGGTGTATATGAATGAACTCGAAATGTGGCAACAAATATTTTTTTAAGCCAAAAGTGAGCTGGATGGCTGCGGCACTGATCAATACGGGCATTTCCTTGTATGCTTTTTCGCCATGTATCTTAAATGTTTTATCAGCCATGAATTTTTGCAGGCGTTCTATAAATATTTCCTGTTCGGTCGGTGATAATGCATTGTAATATTGAAAACGTTTGGTTAATATGGCGGCAAGTTGCTCATCCGAAAAATTCAATTCATCGCCATAATATTTAAAGGAGGGGCTTGCAACAGGCTTCGATTCGTTGTAAACAGGCTGTTCGTTATAGGCAGGCTCATTTTTTCTTTCTTTAATGGCCTTGTATAAAATAAACAGGAAAACGCAGATGAAAAGAATAATGAAACCGGTATCTGGTATATAATGCCTTCCTCCTTGCTCAGCTTTGGCAAGTGCCTGTTGTTCTGAATAAACCACATTGTCGTAACGGGCCAAAGGTGGACATGCATGTGAAGGCGATTCCCATGGCTCCAGCGTTATGGTCGTATCCTTTCCCCCAGGGATCTTAAGCCTGGTGCTGTAGTTTTCATTATGCGTTGTTATAATAATTGTTGTGTCGAAAGGCATCGCTTAGGGTATTGGATTGTCAATATCTGTTGTATCCCCATCCAATAAAGGAATATCAGCAACCGAGGCACCGGCAATACCTTTTACAGAACCATAGAGCCCACTGGTGCTCAGCAAAACCTTTTCCAGTTGCTTTTCACGTTCCTTCCATATTTTTTCCATTTGGATGCGCTCTTTGGTTATGCCTTGTTTCATGGCTAAGAAACCTTCCATGATCGCTTCTACCTGTCCACGGAATTCATTACCGGTAAGATAATCATAGAGCATCTGCATCTTATCACCCTTACCTTCCTGTGCTTTGTAAGCTTCGTACACTTTGATGATACCATTGCGGAGTAAATGTGCTACGCCGCCCACTTCGCTGAAATTACAAACCCATATCCCGTCCTTCTCACCAAAGCTATCCATGTCTTTCGGAAAGGTTTGGGTTACCAGTATGGCTACATCAGCGCCTGTATTCCTTTTATCTGCTTTTAATTTATCTACCCAGTTATTATTCCACCCCTTGGTACGCTTGCTTTCATAAATGATCTTACCGCAAACAGTGCCGATACTGTTCCTTACCGTTTGAATACAATCGGCACCTTCAACACCTTTGCCAACTTCTTCAAGAAGGTCAAAAGGAAAATTTTCTTTTATGATCTCTTCCAGTAAAACCTCCTGGCTCTCGCCCTGTAACTGCATACTTCCCTGTTCGCTCTTGCGTTTAAGTTCCTCTATTAGCTTTTGCTGCTGTTCCATTTGCAGTTTGTATTCTTTCGTTTTCAGGTCAAACAATTCCTGTTCACGTTTAATGGCGCTCTCTTCTATTTCTTTTCTTTTCTCAAGGAACCTTTTTTCGATTTCTACTTCCAGGTTCTTCTGTTTTTCCTCCAGCGCATTTTTATCACGCATCAGGTCCAGTTCTTTTTTCTGGAGGTCCTGTAATTGCTGTGTTTTAATTTTTGCTTCTTCTTCCAGCGATCTCATTTTAGCCGCCGTTTCTTCTCCTGCTTTTTTCAATGCATCGGTAAGCAAAACGTTCTTTTGCTTTTCAAATTCTTCCTCTTTTCTCTTTTGCCAGTCCATCATCTTGCCACGCAGTTCTTTTTCCACCTCACTTTTCAGGCTTTCATTCAGTTCAAACTGGTGACCACAATTGGGGCATGTTATATCGGTTGCCATCACTTATTTTTTTACAAGATAATTAAAAATAAAAAGCTTCCCATGTTTGAGAAGCTTTGTGCCCGAGACTGGATTCGAACCAGCACGCCGTTTCCAGCGCCACCACCTCAAGGTGGTGCGTCTACCAATTTCGCCACCCGGGCATCGATAGAGTTTGCAAATGTAAAAGATTATTTTCTCAATACAATTCTGAATGTGGTTCCTTTTCCGGGTTCCGATTGTTTTACAAATAATTCGCCATTATGATATTGCTCTATAATTCTTTTGCAAAGCGTTAAACCCAGCCCCCAGCCACGTTTTTTAGTGGTAAAGCCCGGTTTAAAAACCTTGCTAATATTTTGCTTACTGATGCCTTTGCCGGAATCAATAACATCAACCGTAACCTGGGCCGTTTCATTCTTAATATTTACCTGTATCGTACCCTTGCCTTCCATTGCATCCAAAGCGTTTTTTAATAGGTTCTCGATCACCCAATCAAATAAAGGCCCGTTTACCATGGCTTTTACTTCGCTTTCACCGTAGCTGTTAATGCTGATGGAAACACTGCCTGGCGACCTTCTTCTTATATAGGCCACCATATTTTCAACCTGTACGATAATATCATTCAGCTCAAGCTGTGGCGTGCTGCCTATTTTTCCAAACCGGTCGCTCACCAGTTTCAGGCGGTCAACATCCTTACTCATTTCAGGAACTATTTTTTCCATCCCGGGTGTTTCTCTCAGCATTTCAACCCAACCCTGCAAAGAGGTTAATGGAGTACCCATCTGGTGGGCCGTTTCTTTTGCCATACCTGCCCACACCTGGTTTTGGGTTGATTTATTACGGGTGGAAATAGCAATGAGGGTAATGATGATAAAAAGCGTTACTATAAATAACTGTACTATCGGGTAGTACCTTACCTGTTTCAATAAAGTAGATTCACCATAAAAAACCTTGTTGGTTTGTAAAGAGTCTAAAGGGTTTTGCCAGATGATGGGATTATTCAGTTTTTTGAATTCTGCAAGTTTATCAGCCAGGTAAGACCTGTTCCTGAGGACCTCTGTTGAATCAAGATTGCGATGATCCATGATACTGTCTTTTTCATTGGTCATTATCATCGGTATATCCTTACTCGTTTCTGTGTAAACACTACTGGCTAAATTGATTTCAGTTATGTTTGGATTCGCAATATCCTTGGTTGCAGCTACCCATAACTCGATCTTGGTCTTTTCTTCAGCGGCAATTTTTTTTGCCAGGTGATTGGAGTAAAATACAGTACCTGTTACAATAGCAATTGCAATGATGGCTAAACCAGTACGCCAGTTAAACAGGGAATTAAACATGCAGTAAAAATAAGGAATAACTGATATGCGCTGCCATTGGTCATTAAGAAATATAGTATGTTTGTGCAAAACACGAATAAAGCTAAATAGTAGTACCGGTGATGAAAGGATCCGCCGCGGCGGACGAAGATCGATCAGGGAACTACAGCTGGTATCAAAATGCAAAACCCATCAGTAGCAATTGTTATCTTAAACTGGAACGGCAGAAATTTTCTGGAGAAATTTTTGCCTTCTGTTCTTGCTTCAACATATACAAACAAAATGATCGTTGTTGCAGATAATGCATCAACAGATGATTCGATCAGGTTTTTAAAAGATCAGTATCCACTGGTTACCATTATACAAAACAACAGCAACGAAGGGTTTGCCAAAGGTTATAACACTGCGTTAAAGCAGGTGGAGGCGGAGTATTATGTATTGCTGAACAGCGATGTGGAAGTTACACAAGGCTGGATAGAACCGGTAATTGGATTAATGGAAGCAGATAATGCAATTGCTGCCTGCCAGCCAAAATTGCTTGCATATAACAATAAGGAGATTTTTGAGTATGCCGGTGCCAGCGGCGGCTGGCTGGATCATTTTGGCTATCCTTTTATGCGTGGGCGAATTTTTGACGACTGCGAAAAAGATAACGGTCAATACGATGATGCTGTTCCCTGCTTTTGGGCAAGCGGTGCTGCGCTTTTTTTCCGCTCGGCTGTTTTTCATGAGCTGAAAGGATTTGATGAATACTTTTTTGCACACCAGGAAGAGATTGACCTTTGCTGGCGTGCACAGCTGGCAGGATATAAGGTTTATGTGCAACCTGCATCTGTTGTGTATCATGTAGGTGGAGGTACCTTGCCCAAAGGCAACAGCCTGAAAACTTTTCTCAATTTCAGGAATAACCTTATCATGATCTCTAAAAATCTTTCTCTGGGAACAGCACTTTGGAAAGTGCCTGCAAGGATACTACTTGATGTATTATCTGCCTGGAGGGGTTTATTGAGCGGAGACCGGGGGTATTTTTTTGCAATATGTAAAGCTCATTTTCATTTTACAGGTTGGTTATTTTCTTCGAAAAAACGATCTGTATTTCCGGTTAAAAGGGGCGGAAAACCGGCAGGGTTCTTTAAAGGCTCAATAATATGGGCATATTTTATTTTGAAGAAAAAAAGCTTTTCAGAAATTATTGGCAGTAAATAATTTTTTTTAACAGTTACACCTTATTTTTGCAACGCAAACTATAATACAATGAGTCAGGAAGTTATAGATAATTCACATAAGGATTTTACGCACAACTGGGTATCTACATCACGTTTTATCTGGTTTTGCCAGGTATTTCTGGTGTTGGCTTTTGTTTTAGGCGGTTGCTATAATTTGTATACGCACAGGTATAAAGGGCATCCAAAGGTTGAAGTACCAACCAATACCCTCTACAACCCAACTTACAAATAAATTTTTGTTGTAACGATTACAACGCTTATTTTTGCCCTCCGAAAAATAAGCAGAGTTCTTATCATTATTGCGGAAGTAGCTCATTTGGTAGAGCACGACCTTGCCAAGGTCGGGGTGGCCGGTTCGAGCCCGGTCTTCCGCTCAAAAAATCATCCCGACTCGTCGGGATTTTTTTTCTTTACCAGTTACTCGGGTGGTGGAACTGGTAGACACGCAGGACTTAAAATCCTGTTCGCAGTAATGCGAGTGACGGTTCAATTCCGTTCCCGAGTACAAAAAAGCCTTGAACAATTCAAGGCTTTTTTATTTGTAAATATTTATTGAGTTATTTGTATTTATATTCCACCGAACCCATGATCCTGCCTTCCTTAGAATAACAACGCTCACTTATACGCAGGCCATCTTCATAAACATACCGCCAGGTAAAATAATAAGCTCCTTCTTTTTCTGTAGTAATCATTTTGGTTAGCTGGCCGGCCTGGTTATATTCAAAAGCAAATTCAGGAAATAGTTTTTTTTGGTAGCTGTACCTGTGTACGATGTCTGTAAGCTGGTTTTTGCCATTGTAATAATAGTAATAATCTTCCCCGGTCTTTGCATTTTTTTCAATTGCAACATTGCCGGCTTCATCCGGCTGAAAAAGGAATAAGGTACTATCCCGGTTATTTTTTACGAGTATCATCTTTTCTAGAATGCCATTGCTGCTATACTGGTATAAATGTTTTTCCAGTACAATACCGGCATCATCGTCGGTGGCAAAATGTTTTGATGAATTAACAGTGATCAATCTGCCAGCGGCATCATAATAATAATCGGTGGTAGTAGAGCCGGCTTCGGAAGAATCGATCGTTCTTTGCAACAAACCTGTTTTAGTGAAATAGGATGTGAAAGTATTTGGATATGACTCATTTGTTTCGGTATAGATCTCTACTTCGGTAAAATCCCTGTTTATCTTTTTCTGGCAGGTAAAACCTTCGGTCTCTTCCCCGGTAGCTTCAAATGAAATTATTTTTACCCCATTGATCTTTTTTTCTTTTAATGTAGCCAGCTCTGCCAGTACCTGTTTATTATTAACGATGTCATTGTAATAATACTGTGCATGCAGGTTTGAAGAAGCGCTAAGGGTTAGTAATAATATAATGCTGTATTTTATCATTTGCTGTTTTTCAATTTAATATAAACGGCTTTTGGTAACCTAAATTATACCAATAACGCATAAGCCCGCAAACTTTATTATTTTTAACAAAATTAATGTAAATGAGTCACCTTAAGGAAAGAAAGGAGAAGAACTGCCTTAACTGCCATATTCATGTAAAGGGCAGGTTCTGTCATCGTTGTGGCCAGGAGAACATTGAACCAAAAGAAACGGTCTGGCATCTCATTAGTCACTTTTTCCAGGATATCACACATTTTGACGGTAAGTTTTTTGGTACCCTTAAATACCTGGTAACTAAACCCGGTTTTTTATCAAAGGAATATATGATCGGCCGAAGGGCCAGTTATGTAAATCCTATCCGTATGTATATTTTTACGTCGGCCTTTTTCTTTTTAATATTCTTTTCCATATTTAAGATCGATCAAAAATCAGTTGTTACCACTGACATGAATGGCAAAACCTATGCACAGATTGAGGCTATGGACTCCCTTGCTTTTGATGCTTTTACGAGAAATGTGAATAAGGAGGATAAAAAACCTGCAATACCTATGAGCAGGCAGGAGTTTAAAAAATATTTTGATAGTTCTACCAACCAGGCAAATTTTCAATTTACACCGGGGCATTATAAATCCAAAGCCGAGTATGACTCACTGCTGAGATCAGGTAAAAAGAAACACAATTGGCTTGAGCGGCAACTGATTTATAAGAACATAGAGATCAATGAAAAATTCAAGGGCCGAAAAGGAGAAATATTCAACAGTTTTGCGGATATATTACTGCATAGCCTGCCACAAATGTTCTTTATATTATTGCCACTGTTCGCAGGAATTTTAAAATTGCTTTACATCCGCAGGAAGGAATATTATTATGTAAACCATGGAATTTTCAGTATCCATTTTTACATTTTCAGTTTTATTGGTATGCTGGTACTGTTTGGTCTTTCAAAGCTGAACAGTACATTGAACTGGGGATTTATTACACTTATTGAAGTACTGATTGGGTTTGGTATTTTTTTCTACCTGTACAAGGCCATGCGTAATTTCTATCAACAAAGAAGAGCCAAGACAATTTTGAAATTTTTTATTTTCTGTTTTTTACTTTTTATAACCATGATATTTCTTTTTGCTGCGTTTTTATTTTTCTCTCTTTTTAAACTGTAATCTATGTCTGTTGAAAATACCGCTTTTGAGCGCCTGGTGAAAATTATGGATGAGCTCCGTGAAAAATGCCCCTGGGATAAAAAGCAAACCATACATACACTCCGGCAACTGACCATTGAAGAAACCTATGAACTGGCTGATTCAATAACCGATAGCGATTGGAAAGGAATTAAAGAAGAACTGGGGGATATCATGCTCCACCTGGTATTTTATGCCAAAATAGGAGCGGAGCAAAAGCAGTTTACTTTGGATGAAGTGATAAACGGGGTTTGTGAAAAACTAATCAGCAGGCACCCGCATATATATAGTGATACCCATGTTAATGATGAAGAAGATGTTAAAAAAAATTGGGAGAAACTAAAACTGAAAGAAGGTAAAACCTCTGTTTTAAGTGGCGTGCCCAAATCTTTACCCTCCATGGTGAAAGCCATGCGCCTGCAGGAAAAAGCCAAACAGGTGGGGTTTGAATGGGATACCAAGGAACAGGTTTGGGAAAAAGTAGAGGAGGAACAAAAAGAACTGTTTGAAGCCATAGAATCGGGCGATATCAACAAAATAGAAGACGAATTAGGCGATGTTTTCTTTTCGCTGGTAAACTTTGCAAGGTTTTTGCATGTAGATGCTGAAAATTCGCTGGAACGGACCAATAAAAAATTCATTGATAGGTTCACCCGCATGGAAGCAGAGGCCTCAAAAGAAGGAAAATTTCTGCACGACATGAGCCTGGTAGAGATGGACAGCATTTGGAACAGGATAAAAAAAACTTAAACAGTTTACAAGCAATTGCAAAAGAACCCTACCTACAAAGCACTTTTGTTTAAAAACAGTTACCTGTTGATATTGGCAGCCTGCCTTCTCATTTTCTCATTTATAGCTGATAAATATTTTTCGGGTGAATCCTCTACGGCTGTTGTACAGAAACGTATTGAAGATCATATACAGGATCAGGAAAGGGATTTTGACATGTTAATGAAAGATTCTGTACAGGTGCAGCATATGAATGACAATTCCTTAGATGAAACGGGGTTGCAGCAATTGACAGCAAAGACCTGGTTCATTTACAGGTATTTTGTGAATGATATTGGCTTACACCAGATCATTTTCTGGAATTCGCAAACCGTTCTGCCCAGCGAAGAGATCATTAATGCAAAGACAGGGGGTGGTTTTGTAAAACTGGACAATGGTTACTATGTATGGCGCAAACAGAATACTGCAAACAGTATTACCATTGCCTTGATACCGGTTAAGTGGAACTATTTTGTAACCAATCCCTATCTTGAAAATAGTTTTGTTGCCGGAAAGAAAATAGAAAAGAACTATGATATTTCGGCCATAAAAACCAGCGCTTCCGTAAGATCGATCAGCGGCAATCATTTGTTTTACCTGGCTGAGAGATCAGCTGATGCGATTTCTGAAAATAGCAACTTGTCTGTTTGCTTCAGGATATTTGCCATTTTGCTGGTATTGATTTTTATACACTTGCTTGCAACAGATATAGCAACCAGACATGGCCTGATAAAGTCCTTGCTGTTCCTTATACCCATGATCGGTTTGCTTCGCTTGCTGAGCTATTATTTTCCGCTCCCGCTCAATTTCCGCCAGTTCGAACTATTTGATCCCACTATTTATGGTTCCACCTTTGTGTTACGTTCTTTGGGTGATCTGCTGATCAATGCGTTGTTATTTACCTGGATCGTTTTATTCATTCATAACCAGGTGTATCAAAAGAACATCCGGGTAAAGAGTTCCAAACCCTGGTTCAGGTGGGCTTTCCTGGCAATAGTTTGTATTTTATTACTGGGTATAACTTTTACTATAGCGCAGATCATACGCAGTATGGTCGCTGATTCACAGATATCATTCGATGTGATCAATTTCTTTACCTTAAACATTTACAGTGTAACCGGTTTCATCGTTTTGTGCTGTATTGCCATTGGTTATTTTTTGCTGAGCCAGGTATTTTTATTCCTGTTGAAGCCTATGTTTCCCGAATTTAGCTGGTGGCTGTACCTGGCTATTGCTGTGGGTGGACTGATCTGGCTTACATTTAAACTTGATATTGTACATGCAGGCTTTGAGCTATGCACGCTTGCCTGGCTTATCATCTATCTCTTTTTAGTGAACAGGGATAATATTGTTCTATCTATCCAGAAGATCAGTTCAACCAGGCTTATCTTTTGGCTGTTCTTTTTCTCTTTATCCATCACAGCAGTGATTGTTCTGGAAAACAGTGAAAAGGAACTCAATAAAAGGAAACATTATGCTGAAACACTTTCAACAAAGGCAGATCCCCGTAGCGAAACTTTGCTCAATACTTTTCTCACAGATTTCCGGAATGAATACCTTTCAGCAAATTTCTATCGTTTTCAGAAAGACAGCACCAACCGTTTTTTCAAAGACAGCCTGGTAAGCGGCAATTTCTCAGGCTATACCAATAATTATGATACCCGGATATTTACGTTTGATGCAGATGAAAATCCGCTCTTTAATAAAGAAAATGCCGGGTTTAATGAATTGAATACTGTTTTAAAAACGCAGGCCAAGCCTACCAATATTCCCGAACTTTTTTATTACGATGAATCCTATGACCGCTTTAGTTATATAAGCCGTAAAACTGTTACCAATCCCAACGGCGATACTTTAGGCTATGTATTTGTACTTGCCAATCCCAAAAAAAATAAGACCAATGCATTGAACCTGGAGCTCTTTTCAAGGGGCAATAACAACGCCATTGAAAACTCGCCGCAGTATGCATTTGCGATATATAATAACCTGCAGTTGATAGACAGCCATAATGATTATGCATTTGCAACCAGTTTAACGCCCGAACAGTTGCCCAAAGAAGATTTTGCGATCATTACAAAAAAAGGCTATGATGAACTTTGGTATAAGGACAGGTCTCAAAAAGTGGTCATTATTGCAAAACCTAACAACTGGTATATAGAAACAATAACCCTCTTTTCTTACCTGTTTTGTGCATTTTTACTGATCGCCGGTATTTTCTGGTTGTTGAATATCATTATTCGTGCAAGGTTCAATCGTGATAAATTCAGTTACTACTGGCAGCTCAGTATCCGCAACCAGATCCATGGTACTGTTATATTTATAAGCGTGATATCTTTTTTCGTGATCGGTATTGCTACCATCCTGTTCTTTATAAACCGTTACGAAAATACCAACCGTGAAAAACTCAGCCGTGTTATTCATGTAATGGAAAATGAAGTACGGAGTTCCTTATCTGAAATGCTGGCAGCAGATACGGTAGTTAAAATGAATGACGATGTATTCCGTGAAAAACTGCAAACAGTTATTAACCGGGTATCAGAGTTACATGCAGTGGATGCCAATTTGTACGATCTTGATGGTAACCTGCTCGTATCCTCATTACCGCTGCCATATACAAAGGGGGTTATCAGTAAAAAAATGGACCCTGCTGCTTTCTATCATCTTCACAAAATGAAAGAAGTGCAGTTCTTTAAAGAAGAACAGATCGGCAAGCTGAATTTTGTAAGCAATTATGTGCCGGTAATAGATGCAGCCGGCAAGGAATATGCTTACCTGAACATACCTTATTTTACCAGTGAGAGCAAATTGCAGGAAGAGATCGCAAACTTCCTCGTAACTATTATTAACCTGAATGCATTCATATTTTTAATTGCCGGCATTATTGCGCTATTCATCACCAACCGCATTACCCGTTCTTTTTCTTTTATCAGTGCAAAAATGAAAGAAGTGAACCTGGGTAAAATGAATGAGGCTATTGACTGGAAACGCAATGATGAAATAGGCGACCTGGTAAAAGAATACAATAAAATGGTGAGCAAGCTGGATGAAAGTGCTGCAGCACTTGCTAAAAGTGAACGGGAGGGCGCCTGGCGAGAAATGGCCCGGCAGGTGGCGCATGAAATAAAGAATCCGTTAACACCTATGAAACTTAGCTTGCAGTACCTCCAAAAATCTATTGCCAATAAATCGGATAATGTGGAAGAACTTACAGCCAATGTTGCCAAAACATTGGTTGAGCAGATAGAACACCTCAATCACATTGCAGGTGAGTTCAGCCAGTTTGCGAATATCGGTAATCCCAAAAATGAAATATTCAACCTGAACGAAGTCATCAGGCAGGTAACACAATTGCATGCTGTTGACGACCGTATACATATTGATCTCAAACTACAGGACAGATCAGTAATGATCAATGCAGACCGTACTCATATCAACCGCCTGTTCACCAATCTTGTTTTAAATGCTATGCAGGCTGTGCCAGCCGACAGGAATGTGCAGATAAATATTGATGAAGAAATAACCGATGATAAAGTGTTGATCAGGATCAAAGACAATGGAAATGGTATCAGTGAAGCTGTGCAGTCAAAAATATTCACTCCAAACTTTACCACCAAAACATCTGGTACCGGCCTGGGATTAGCCATGAGCAAGGGTATTGTGGAACAGGCTAAAGGCAATATCTGGTTTGAAACAAAAGCAGGAGTTGGGACTACATTTTTTGTAGAGCTGCCGGTGGTAAATTGATCCTGAATTTATTTTTTTCTTTTCTGAATAAAGTCCTCAAACTCTGCTAACCCCATGCTGCTTAAATTCTGTTGCTTTGTTACCATCGCTTTTTGGGCAGCCAAAACACCATAGCGGGTATCTTTAAAGCCTTCGATAAAATGTGCATCGGGGTCAATGGAAATAAGCACATTCTTTTCGAGAGCATAATCAATTTGGCGCCAGTCAATGTCTAAGCGGCTGGGGTGGGCGTTTAACTCTATCACAACATTATTGGCAGCGCAGGCATCAATGATCTTTTTATGATCAACAGGGTAACCCTTGCGGCTCAGCAGCAGGCGGCCTGTCATATGGCCAAGTATAGTGGTGTATGGATTTTCAATAGCAGTTATCAATCGTTCCATTGCTTTCTCTTCAGTCATCTTTAATATGCTATGCACCGATGCGATCACGAGATCGAAGGTTGCCAGCACTGCATTGGAATAATCGAGGCTGCCGTCGTATAAAATATCACTCTCAATGCTTTTAAATATCTTAAAGCCTTTTAGTTTACTATTAATTGCATTGATCTGTTCATGCTGGGCCTGTATTCTTTCCTCGGTAAGCCCGTTTGCATAAAAAGCGCTTTTACTATGGTCGCTTATCACCAGGTATTCATAGCCCTGTTCTTTGGCGGCATTTACCATTTCTTCCAGCGTATTGCTTCCATCGCTCCAGTTGCTGTGGCTGTGTATGATACCCTTTATATCTTCTGGCTGAATCAATTGCGGGAGGGGAGAAGCTTTTGCCTTTTCAATAATTTCAGGCATTTCCCTCAGGCAATGAGGTATATAATTGATGCCAGCCTGTTTAAAAACAGCTGAATCATCAGCTTTAGAAGCCCCCGAAAAACCGATATCCGGGTATTGAAATATAAATGCATTGACAAATTCGGGGCTGCCACTGGTAAAAAAACACTTTTTATCATAGTTTTCGGTATCACTATATAACCTCAGTTTAAGCCCGTTGAGGAGTTTATAGACGATACTATCGGTATTTTCTTCCAGTAATTCCGGTGGATTGGCTGTCTGGAACTTAGGTTTTATGTTTTCAATGGAGCTGTTGACAACATATTCCAGTTCATCAATGATCTCCAAATGTCTTTTAAAACTACCGGTGAGGTAAACATTGTCGGGGCCAAATAACTTTTGCAGGTAAGGGGTAATTTGTGGTTCAACCGCTTCTACCTGCGAGTATAAATTGCTGCCCTGGTTACTTAAATAAAACTCAATCGTATCAATTATACTTTGTTGTGTTTTTTCTCCAAATCCTTTGTAAAGTTTCAGGCGATTCTCTTTACATGCGTATAAAAGTTCGCCGATACTTTCTATTTCCATTTCTTTCCAGATGGTGGAAATCTTTTTAGGGCCGATACCTTTTATGTTCAGCATTTCGATCACACCAATAGGTGTTTTTTCGATCAGTTCCTGTAACGCTTTTAATGAACCGGTTTCTAATATCTCAATTATTTTTTTTGCAGATGATTCACCAATGCCTTTTATCAATGCAATTTTTTCTTTGGGAGTTTCACTTAATTGTTCCGGTAATTTTTCGATATGAAATGCTGCAATTGCATATGATTTTGCCTTAAAATTATTTTCTGCATGGATGTCTGTTAATTTGCTTAAAAGGCTGAAAATTTCGGCAATTTGATAATTATCCATTTTTTTTGAGGTTGTTACCGTAAATGTAAGAAGAATAAAAAACCGGCCGCTGAAAAAAAAATTACGAAAGAATAGCAGACAAAAATGGTGATTTTTTTCCTAAACTGGAAAGCAAAAATTCAACAAAAAATGATCTGTTATTTGAAAAAAAAACTGCAATGGTTTTTAGAACAAGGAGCTTGATGTATTTATCGGGCTTATAAAAATTGACGAATTTAATGGATAGGAAATAAAATTGAGAATTGTCCTGAAATACGCAATGGTAAAGGGTTTTAATGAAAAAGTCCCGATCATTGACCGGGACTTTAAAGATATTCTGCTTTTCAAAAAGCGAAGAATTACTTCTTCTTTGCAGCAGCTTTCTTCTTAGGAGCAGCTTTCTTAGCAGCTTTTTTAGGAGCAGCTTTTTTTGCAGCTTTCTTAGGAGCAGCTTTCTTAGCAGCGGCTTTTTTTGGAGCAGCTTTTTTTGCAGCTTTTTTCTTTGTTGCCATTTTTTTAAATTTAATTGGTTAGTAAATAATACTTAAAAATAAATACATTTTTTAAACTACCAAAAAAAATATTAAAAAAATTAAGCACTTGCCTCAACAGCAGCAACTGAAACAATGGTCTTATCGCCCTTGCTTTTTTTGAATTCAACCAATCCATCTGTTAATGCAAAAATGGTAAAGTCTCTTCCAACTCCAACATTTTTTCCAGGATGATAAGTTGTTCCGCGTTGACGCAAAATTATATTTCCTGCAAGTGCAGGTTGACCACCATAGATTTTTACACCTAATCTTTTTGCCTGTGAATCACGACCGTTCTTTACCGAGCCTTCACCTTTTTTGTGTGCCATGTTTTAAACTTTTAATTTTTTGAATCTTGAATTTTTACTTTCAAAATTAATTAAGCGATTGCAGTTACTTTGATGTGAGTATACTGCGTACGATGTCCGTGCTTTTTACGGAAACCTTTTCTTCTTTTCATTTTAAAAGCGATCACTTTGTCGCCCTTAACCAGGTCGCTAACGATCTCTGCTTTAACTACTGCTTTTACATCTGCACCTGCAACAACGCTACCATTGTTATCGGTCATCAATACATCAGCGAATTCTACTGAATCGCCGGTTTTGCCCTCAATATGAGGTACATATAAGCTGTCGCCTGCTTTAACTGTAAACTGCTGACCTGCTATTTTTACTACTGCTAACATAATTTCCCAAATTTAGGACGGCAAAGGTAAGGGTTTAAGCTGAAGATTTGACTTGATTTTACAAAAAATATACACCAAAATCAGCAATTTGGGGAAAACCGTGACTTATGAGCTTGAAATTCAGTTAAAACCTGCCTTTTGAACAGCATATTCTCTTTACATTCGCCCTCAATTATGTACTATATACGGCGTTTTATATCAATTCTTTTTACTGTTTACGCTTTTTTGATCTTTATAGCCTTCCTGCTGCTGATATTTCCGCTGGTGATCATTGCTTCTTTTTTCGGTAAGATCAGGGGAGGCAACTTTATATATAAATTATGCCATTTGTGGGCCGATTACTTTTTGTTCATGACCGGCATCCGTCACCGCAATTTATATGAAACCCCACATGACCGTTCCAGGCATTATGTATTTGTGTTTAACCATATTTCTTATATGGATATCCCTTTTTTGCTGAAAACCATCCGCCGGCAAAAGATCAGGATATTGGGCAAGGCCGAAATGTCGAAGATACCTTTGTTTGGATTTATCTACAGGAGTGCTGTTGTAATGGTTGAAAGGGGCGATCCTGAAAAAAGGGCGAGAAGCGTAAGGCAGCTTAAATCGGTACTAAATAAAGATATCTCGATCGTAATTGCTCCTGAGGGCACCTTTAATATGACGCATAAACCATTAAAGGAATTTTATGACGGGGCATTTAAAGTGGCTATTGAAACACAAACGCCTATCAAACCTGTTTTATTCCTGGATGCTTATGACAGGATGGGATACGAATCCATATTTTCCATCACTCCCGGCAGGTCGCGTTCGGTTTACCTGGAAGAAGTGCCGGTTGAAGGGTTGACTATAAATGATGTTGATCTTTTAAGAGAAAAAGTGTATAAAATAATGGAAGAAAAACTGGTTGCCTATCATGCAAGCTGGATAAAACCGGGATCAGAATAAAGGAACTGGATTACCTTTAGGAACGTACAATGAGTAATGGGAACGAAATACTGTTTGCAGATGATTCATCCGGCTTTTGGGCCGAGATCATACTTCCGCTGGCATTGCCAACAACCTACACTTACTCCATTCCAACACAATTTTTACAAAGAGCAATACCTGGCTGCCGGGTAGAAGTGGTGTTTGGTAAGCAAAAAAAGTATTCCGGTATCATCAAATCCGTGCTGGATAAACAGCCTCCTTATCCTACAAAAGAAATACTGAATGTGCTGGATGATGAACCGATCCTGTACCCACCGCAATTACAGCTCTGGCAATGGATCAGCGAATATTATATGTGCAGCGAAGGCGAAGTGATGGCTGCAGCCCTGCCAACACATTTTAAACTGAGCAGTGAAACTATCCTGATCTATAATGAAGAGATCGGCGAAGATTTTACGCATTTGAATGATGAAGAATTTTTAGTGGCAGAAGCGCTGCTGTTAAAAAAGGAATTGCGGCTTACCGAAGTGCAGCAGATACTGGATGTTACACATGTGTATCCTCTTATAAAAAAACTGATCGATAAAAAGGTATGTTTTGTTTGGGAGGCCATGGATGAACAGTACAAAGTGAAAAAGGAGAATTATGTTATCCTGAACCCCGAATACAGTAATGAAGAAAAGCTTGGAGAACTCTTGAATAACTGGAGCCGGGCACCCAAACAAATGGAACTGTTACTAGCTTACCTGCACCTGCAAAAAACAGAAGGGGATGTTATACAGAGCGAACTATTGAAAAAATCCGGTGCATCAGCAGCACAATTAAAAGGCCTTACCGAAAAAAATATACTGATCGTTGAAAAGAGGGCAGTTGACAGGATAAAATCCCTGCCTAAAAATGTAGAGATCGATTTTGAGTTTAGTGTGGCCCAGCAGGAAGCTTCTGATAAGGTAGCCACAGCATTTGAAACAAAGAATGTTTGCCTCTTGCATGGTGTAACCAGCAGCGGCAAAACACAGGTGTACATCAAATTGATAGAGCAATATTTTGCGGCAGGCAAGCAGGTTTTATACCTGCTGCCAGAGATCGCTTTAACAACACAGATCATCCGGCGCCTGCAGAAACATTTTGGCGGCAATATCACTATCTATCATTCAAGGTTTAATAATAATGAACGTATTGAACTGTGGAATAAAATACGAACCGGTGAAGTAAAGATCGTACTGGGTGCAAGAAGTGCCCTCTTTCTGCCTTTTAAAGACCTTGGGCTGATTATTGTAGATGAAGAGCATGATCCATCGTTTAAACAGCATGAACCGGCTCCCAGGTACAATGCCAGGGATGCAGCTATTTATTACGCCTCCTTATTTAAAGCAAAAGTGTTACTCGGCAGTGCTACGCCATCGGTTGAAAGTTATTTTAATGCCATGCATGATAAATATGCACTGGTAGAATTAAATGAGCGCTTTGGAGGTATCAAATTACCTGAGATCGAAATTATAGATACCAGGCAGGTTGTTCAGAAGGGTAAGGTGATGATCAGCCCGCAGTTGAAGGAGGCCATGCAAAAAGCATTGGAAAATGACCGGCAGGTTATCCTGTTTCAAAACCGACGGGGATATAACCCTTACCTGATCTGTGGTACCTGTGGTTTTATTCCGCAATGCACCCATTGCGATGTATCGCTTACACTGCACAAATTCAGCAATAAACTGCATTGTCATTATTGCGGCAGTATTTACCCCAAATTAATTACCTGCCCTGCCTGTGGCACCAATAACTGGTTAGAGAAGAATTTCGGCACCGAAAAGATAGAAGAGCAACTGGAAGATGATTTCTCTAAATACAGAATTGCCCGCATGGACGTGGATAGCGTAAGGGGTAAAACGGCACATGATAACCTGATCCAGTTATTTGAGCAGCACCGGTTGGATGTGCTGGTAGGAACGCAAATGGTTGTTAAAGGGCTGGATTTTGACAAAGTAAGCCTTGTAGGGATCCTGGATGCAGATGGATTGCTGGCTTTTGCCGATTTCAGGGTGCATGAACGGGCTTTTCAACTGATGGAGCAGGTGAGTGGGAGGGCAGGGAGGAAAAAGGAGCAGGGTAAAGTGATCATACAGACAACCAACCCCAAGCACCCGGTTTTGCAATTGGTGCAGCAGCATGATTACAAGCAATTCTATAAACTGGAAATTGAGAACAGGAAGCAATTCTTCTACCCGCCTTACAGCCGTATTATTTTGCTAACTTTAAAACACAAGGATAAGCATACGGTAACCGGGGCAGCCGACCGGCTGGCTGGTTTATTAAAGCAGGATCTGAAGGACTATATTGTTGGTCCGGCCGCACCGGTTGTGAACAGGATACGCAATCAATATTTAATGGAGATATTGATCAAACTGCCGAAGGAGCCGGGCATGAGTTTAAGGTATAAGGCGGCCATCAGAAATCATATTAACCTCCTGACAGGGGAGAAGGCTTACAAAAGCGTTTTGGTAATGGCTGATGTAGATAAAATGTAGCGCTGACAAACTGGCAAAATAGTAAAATTTAGCAATTGCAGTAAAATGACCAAAATCGAAAAAAATATTTTAATAAAACAGTACAATACATTTGCAATCAATGCTTATGCAAATGAATATGCTTGCTTTAATTCAGTAGAAAATCTGCAGGAATTGCTTGATCTGGGGCAACAGATTACAAATAATCAACAAAATTCAATTTTAATATTAGGAGGAGGTAGTAACTTGTTGTTTACCAGTAATTTTGATGGAATAATATTGAAGAATGAGGTGAAAGGCATCCGAATACTTAAAGAAGACGAACACCATATATATATACAGGCAGGTGCAGGAGAAAGCTGGCACCAGTTCGTTTTATATTGTATTGAACATGGACTGGCCGGGGTTGAAAACCTTTCCCTGATCCCAGGGAATGTGGGGGCATCACCCATGCAAAACATAGGAGCTTACGGGGTGGAGATCAAGGATGTTTTTCATTCGCTGGAAGCATATCATATTAAAGATAAAAAGCTGGTAACATTTACCCTGAACGATTGCGAATTTGGTTACCGGGAAAGTGTTTTTAAGCGCCGGTATAAAGACCAGTTTGTAATAACCAGTGTTACCTACCGGCTTAATAGAATACCAACCTTCAACACCAGTTATGGAGCTATTGAACAGGAACTGGAAAAAATGGGGGTGAAGGAACTAAGCATTAAGGCCATTTCGGATGCTGTTATTAATATACGCCGCAGCAAATTGCCCGACCCGGCGGTAATAGGTAATGCAGGAAGCTTTTTTAAGAACCCTGAAGTGGGCAGTTCGCAGTTTGCAGTTCTCAGTTCGCAGTTTCCAGGTATAGTAGGCTATCATTTGCCAAACGGTAATGTAAAGCTTGCGGCAGGGTGGTTGATTGAACAGTGTGGGTGGAAAGGCTACCGTAAGGGTGATGCCGGCTGCCACGAAAGGCAGGCTTTGGTGCTGGTAAATTATGGCAATGCAACCGGTAAGGAGATCTTTGACCTCAGTGAAGAAATATTGCATAGTGTAAAAGCAAAATTTGGGGTGAGCCTGGAGCGGGAGGTGAATATTGTTTAAGTTCTGAAAGTTTGTATTTTAACTTAAATAAATTTTATGGCAGAAGATAAAAAGGAGCAACCTGTTGACTGGAAACAAAAGGAGCAGGAATGGCTGGAAGAAATAAACAATTCTGAAGCTATACAGAATTATTTTAAAGGTTTCCTTCCTTCCAGTGTGGAGGATTTTATAAAACATTACGTGCACGAAAAATACATGTGGCACAATTTTTCAGATCTGTATAAAGATGCAAGAGACGATGAAGACCTGCAATGGATAGGGGCTGCAAAGCACCACCTGCAATTCATCCTGCAAAAAAAGCTATTTGATGCTCAATGCCTGTGGCGTGCGGAAAAAGTAAAGTTTGAAGGTGTTGAGCTGTGCGCCGATTTTAAGGTTTGGGAACAGGACGTTTTCAATTGCCCGTTCATTGATCCGATTACTGAAGGCGATATTGAGCTATATGCCGCTTACCTACAGCAAAACAATGTAGATCTTACCGACGATGGCAGCTGGCAGGATTATGAAGAGATAAAAGAGGCATACAACAGCAACAACGGGAACAGGAATTTTCCGGAATGGTACGATTTTCATAATGGCAGAACCGGCAACGGGGTTTTAATGACACTGCCCGATGTAAGGGGCCAAAAGGAGGAGTTTTATTGCGAGCTACACCATGCACATGAGCGGGAAGCCAATAAAGAAGCAAACGAAAACTGGGAAAAGAACCGCGACAAAAGGCCCTGGATAAGCTCTTATGAAAAAGATACCATGAACTGGTTTGTAACTACGTTCGAAAACAAGGATGTACAAACCCTGTATAAGGATTATACTTTTGCCAACCGCCACCGGGATGAAGAAATTGACTGGATGCAGATCATCAAAGAATTATTAAATGCCGACGAGCATGTGCCCATAGAAGCTCACCACAATTGCCTGGAAGCGCTGGAAATGGCCTACGAAAAATACCAGCATAAAAAAATTGCCGAAGCATTACCGGCTGCTTTTGAAGAATACGAGATGAAGAGACAACTGGGCATTGCTTTTGAACCCAACGGAAGCAGCTATAACTGGCTTAAAAAAATATATCTCGAAAATATTCTGCATGGCCGCAGGCTAAACGGCGAGCCGGAAGACCTGGATTTTTAAAGCAGCACAGTCTACTGTATTCGCATTTTTCCAATAAAATAAAAAGCCCTAACCATGGCTCTGCCCGGGCTACGAGTCGTGTTTACCAGCACTTAGCCATATGGTTGGTACGGAGTAAAGTGGGCGTTGACTGGGCTTAGGTACGGAGTAAAGCACTTACAGGCATAAGGCTTGTTGCTGCTTAATTACCCTTAGGTGAGCTACGGATGAAATCAAACCTGGTTGAACAGTACATTAAACCTTTTTCCTTCCGCCCGGATAACAAATTGGGCATATTCCCGAACCACGGTATTTATGCCCCCGGCTGCAGGTTTTCCATCCGCCCGGGTTTTTAACGGCTTTTTTTATCGCTGTTTTCTTTGCCATGACTAAAAGAAGAATTGTTCGCTTACAACTTTACCATCTTTTACTTCGTACACACAGATCTCTGCCATCTTCATACGGTCCTGGCCTTTCATTTTTATATCCATGGCTAATGTAAATGCAATGGCGTTGGCGGTAACCAGTGGTGCAGATACTTCGTTGCCGTAAGATTCTTCAACTGTACTGTTGAATTTCTGAATTTTAGCCAACACCTTATCCTTGCCCTTTGTTTCTTTTTCGTAATCGGGAGTTGCCATGGATTCAATGCTGATGACATCATCAGCATATAGCTCATTTTGAGCGGTTTCAAAATCTCCGGCTTTGCAGAGTTCGACGAGCCTGTCGGCTATTTGTTGTGTGGTCATAATGATCGCTTTTATAACAGAGGGTGAAACAAACTGTATGCCACCGGACACCGGCAGATAGAATACTGATAATTATGAAAGCAGAAGTTACGATATACTGTGGTTATCCAGTATGCAGTCCGGCGAGTTTGCGTTAGGTATGCAAGTCATGTCACTTCGCTGCAAATTCCGGTTGAGCATAGGATTCCAGGAAGCCACACACCGAACACCGGAAGGTACCCACCGGTATGCATTTTTCTCCTGGAACTTTCGTAACGGCCCAAAAACCAGACTTTTCAGGTGCTCCCTCAACCCAGTTGATGACACGACGATTTCCTCCATCCGCCCGGTCGAAGATGAAGCCCTGTACCATTTCGCCGTTGCACTTGGGGCACTGAATGGCTTTTGTACTCATGTTGAAGATATTATGCTGCTGCCAAAATCTGCATTAAGACAAATTTACAAGAAATTTTATGCACGGAAATTGTCCCATTTTGCATATCTGCGGTAGTACGGGTAAACAAGATTGGCTGTGTGGAATGTTAATAAGGCTATGGGGTATTATAGGCAGCCGGTGTGTTTCGAGACGTAAGTGCTGTTTCTTTTTATTTTAAAAATTGGATAAGGTGGCAGATATGCCAACGCTGATTGCCTTTGCTGCGATGGTGAGGGTAATTAACCTTTTATAATGAGTTTCCTTAGTTTAGCATAATTAGTCATAAGTTTTTTAGACTCGCCATATTGGAACGAAACCGAGATGATAGGATTTTGTGGTTTACCCTCTGTTCCAGTTACTTTTCCTTTTCCAAACTTGCTGTGGTCAATAATATCACCTACTTTAAGTTTACCAGCTTCTTCGGCTGACATATCCTCCCAAATTCCGTTAGAGTCATCGATTACGAATTTTGGACGTTCCTCTGTCTGGCTTGGAAGCAAATTCTCAATTTTATTAAGTCGTGCTCCAAAGTTCTCAAGTGTACTCAATATAATTTCAGTGTCTTTTGATATTTCTACGTTGGAAGTAACTTTTGCAGGATGAATGCCAAGTAAGGATATTAATGAATTGATTTCTTTCCCAGCGTCTTTGTGTGTATTAACTAATGTTTCTGAGATTAGTTTTTTACTTGCTTCAACATTATCTATTCGCAAATTTTCATCATATTCGATATCTCTGAAACCTTGTATGTCAAAAGCTCTTTTAGTTAGAGAGTCTCTTATCAATGTTACTGGCAAATCGAATGCTTGTCTAATACCTAACTCATAAAAAACATTTGGATTTCTAGAACTCAAATCGCATAAAGCCATATCACAGGTAATTATTCTTTTAATGACATCAATAGCAATATAATTTGTATTTAGAATATCATCAGCTCTGATTGGTTGAAACCCTGCATTTAATACAGCGGGCTTTATTATAAATTCATAGACTCTTTTGAAGTGTCCTATTGGATAAGGGTCCGCATCCGAGATCGGCATTATGATAAAACAGGTCTTGTCCATAGTTAGTTTTTATTACACCCAACGTTCGAAGCTTTGTGCAATTGGAGAATTGACCAACTGTCTGCCTCGAACAGAAGCTAAATTTATAACTAAAAGCCGAAGTTTAGAACTACTGCTTAACAGAATTACATCCACCGAAACCAAAGCTGGGATATGCGCTGTTGATGATTGCTTCAACTTCATGTTCCAATTGCACAAAAACCTGATGTTAGCTGCAGTTATAGAGCGGTTAAGAATTGATTTAATAGTATTAATTTTTTTATTCTTGAAGACAATATTTTAATTTCAGGATGTTCAGAGTATTCTAAAATTGCTATAGAGAGTTCTTCGAGAAATTCTTTTAGAAGCCAATTGTATTTTTCAAAATGCTCATTGGAAAAGTAGTTAGATGTGAATAATTTGATGATTTTGTCCGAATTATGTTTGCTGTATGTACGGTTAAAACGGACAGCTTTTCTGACATAATTTATATATGGCATTCCATCCTCTAACGTTGTACTAAATTTTACGTTTGCATTTTCTTCACCATATTTATTTCTAAATCCAGAGTTCATGTATTCTAAAAAAGATGAAGTAGAATCAAAAAAAATATTAATTAAGTTCCTATCGAGTATTATTCTTGGATATTTTGCATGTTTTTCGAGGAGATATGCATTTATTAATCCCGGCCCAACAACAATGCCGGTTGACTTGTTTATGTGAAAATTACCGAATGATATAGCGCCCCGAACTAAGATGCCTTTCAGAAGAAGTTGTGATTGTATTTTGCCAATAACAAATACAAGCTCAGAAAGATTCTCTTTGCTATTTTTAGCCGACACAACAATCGAATCGCTAATTATTAAAAATTTGAATTTTCTTATCGACAAATACTTTTTAAAGTCACTTAGGATATAAGAAAAGTAATCTTCTATTTTTGTTTGGTCTTTGTTATAAACAAGATTTGAAAATCCTAAAACATCTAAAAACAAGATAATATTTTCTTTATAGATAATCTTCATAATCACTGTTAACTCATAAATATACTTACCATTTTGTTTAAATCTCTATTCATTTTCAATGCAGTTTTATACAAATAAGGCAGCAATAGTAGAAATATGTTTCGGATGAGATGCTTCCCGAAATAATCGGGACAGGTCGTTCCCTGCCTACCGGCAGGTAGGCAGGGAACGACAGCAGAAAGCGTATTTCGTTTCTTAATCTGACGCAAGATCAAATGATCTTCATCTCCCTCAAAATCTCCTTCACTTCTTCCGGTGCAGTATTCAGTAAAAACAATTCCATCTGCCTGTCTTCATCTTTTTTTGAAAAAACCTTGTCTTTCTCAAAAAATGAAACACAGCCTTTGTACAATTGCCAACGGCTGTGTTCGTCATATTGTAAGCGGCAACCGGTGTAACCCAGTATGGAAGGTTGCTTTACATCTTCATTATTTAAGGGGGCCTGTTTCCAAAGCAGCATCCAGTTCTTTTGCTGGGCGGGTGTAAGTACCCAGTCAGGATTTTGCCTGCCGGAAAAAAGCAGGGCAGTGGCGGCCCATTTTTTATTTATCATCTTAATGCGGATCTCCCCATCCGTCAATTTTGAAATGCCCGTGAATAACCTGCATAAAAGTACAAAATCCGGTATAGCTGCCGCGGTCAGCAGTACGTGGATCGGAAATAGGGTTACCGGAATTATCTAAAACCGTAGCAGGGCTACCACCCATTTTATGACTCCATTTGCCATTACTTCCTTTGCGGTACCAGTGATAATCAGAACCGGGATAATTAACCAGTGCTACCAAATGGCCGGGTGAAATACATTTGTTGTCCTGGTTTGGCTTATCTATCAAGCCATCGGCAACGGCTCCCATTTTAGCGCTGATAGCAGGTGCAGGTACATTGCAGCCCGAAAGATCGGTCCATTGTTGCCCGGATGCCCGGCCCGGCTGGCCATAAGTATCAGTGCGGTAATTACTGGCATAATTGTAACAATTATTATTGCCGGTAATATTCCAGTCAGTATTCCAGGCAGCAAGGTCTGCTGAAGGAGCACATTGACAAACAGGCCTCGGCAGAGCAATTATATCATTCCTGAAGAGGTCAATATTTTTGTAATAGTTCTCAATGTAGAGGCTTCTTTTATCAAGGTATTCTTTTAAAAGCTTTTCTGTTGTTCTGCGAAAATCGGGAAGCCCTTTTACTTCTTTCAGGCTCCTGAAATTATCGAACAGGAAAGATTCTAGTCCCCCTTCGGCTTTGGCTGCTTTACCCTCCGCATACACCATATCGTGTGCGTAATGTAATTTCTGCGGCATGCCTGCAACCGGTTTTTTATCCAGTTGCTCAATAGTGAGGCCGCGGTAGCCCAGCACAGAAGGAAAGGGTGTTGTTTTTTCTGTTTGCTTTTTTAGTGTGCCAAACTTAAGTTTTTTAAAAAGTTCCCTGGCGGCAGCATCGTCGAGGATCATGTAGGGGTCCTGCCTTCCGCTGAAGATGCTGAGTGTTAGTTTTACCGGCATAAAATGTTTTTTTGAGGTGATTAATGAGCCTCAAAATACACAGATGAATTGTGGAGTGCAATACCCTAATAGTGGTATAGAACGATAAAAAAGTTGCTATCCTGCATTGTTTTGTGCCTCAAGGAACAAGACAGGGTAGCAACTTTCCATTTTGTATTATCCAACTTCAATTATGTTATTATAAAACGTCCGTGAATTACCTGCATAAAAGTACAGAAGTTAATGTAAGGCCCACGGTCGCAGGTACGTGGATCTGTTATGATATTACCTGAGTTATCGAGCAGGGTAGCGGGAGTGTGACCAGGCTTATGACTCCACCTGCCGTTGGGGCCTTTGCGGTACCAGTGATAATCGCCAGGGAAAAGTACAAGCGCTGCCAGGTGACCGGGAGAAATGCATTTATTATCCTGGTTTGGTTTATCAACCAATCCATCAGATATGGCTCCTTTTTTTACACTGATGGCAGGCGCTGCTACATCGCAGGCCGAAAAGGTAGTATATTTCTGACCGGTTGCTTCGCCGGGCTGGGCAAAGCTATCGCTGCGGTAATTAGTACCGTAATTGTAACAGTTGTTACTATCCTGTATAGCAAAAACAGTATTCCATGCAGCAAGGTCAGTAGCTGGTGCACAGGGACAGACCGGCCTGGGCAGGATAATGATATCATCCCTGATAATGTCAATATTTTTAAAGTAATTATCAATGTATAGTTTCCTCTTATCAATATATTGTTTGAACTGCATTTCTGTATTCCGGCGCAGATCAGGAATGTCTTTAGCGTCACGCAGTTTTTTAAAATTATCGAAAAGGAAAGATTCCAATCCGCCTTCAGCTTTGGCAGCTTTACCATCTGCATATACCATATCGTGTGCGTAATGCAAAACCTGTGGCATGTCCGCAACCAGTTTTTTCCCTTGCTGTTCAATGGTGAGGCCCCGATACCCCAGCACTGAAGGAAATGGGGTTGTTTTTTCTGTTACCTTTTTAAGTGTCCCAAAAGAAAGTTTTCTAAAAAGTTCTTTTGCAACTGCATCGTCCAGCATGATGTAAGGGTCTTCCCTTCCGCTGAACATACTGAGTGTTAATTTTACCGGCATACAATGTTTTTTTTTGAGATTAATTAATGCACTCAAAATACAGTGTTTGTTTGCCGGTTGCAATACCCTGTTAGTGGTATGGTGTAGTGTAGAAACAACATTGCCAAAGTTTTAAACTTTGGCAATGTTTTAAACCTGTTTTATCAACCGCCGACAGGGCTGATAGCCGCTGTCGGGGTCAGGCATCAGATCAGTTAAAATCATCTTCATTAAAGTCTTCTTCGCTGAAATGCTGGGTGCCGATGTTGAGCATACTGCCCATCAGGTCCTTAAATTCAATTTTACCTTCCAGTATTTTTTTACTGATGAGTGAATGTGCTGCCAGGCCATGTAACACAAACTCCATGAGCAATGCATTTTCTTTATCATTGGCAGCTTTAAAATATTTTTTTACCAATGCATGCAATCCATCTACTTTATATAATAACTGAATTTTGTCTTCATCCTTTGTTTCAAAGAAATTGTTGAGTGTATTGCCTGCATCAAACCAGCGGGTGATAGCTTTGTAGGGATTTTCTTCCGGGGCCACTTCCTTGCCTCTTTTCTTTTTTAAAGTATCGGGATTAGGGAAATACAAACCGAACTGTGTGCGGATAGAACGCTCCAGCAAATTAAAGGCAACCTGGTAAGGACCTTCCTGCTCACCTTCATATACCAGTTCTATTTTACCGGTTATAGATGGAATAATGCCGATCAGGTCGCTGAGCCAGACCTGTGTTTCGGTTTCGTTATTAATTAAAGCCCTTCTTTCTGCAGCGCTGATGGCATTTTCATAAGCGCTGATGCTGAGCCTGGCGCTTACACCACTTTTTTTATCAACCAGCTCACTGCCTCTTGCTTCAAAAGCAACCTGTTCAATCAATCTTTTAATAAGATCACTCACTTTTACCTTTTGTTGCTGGGCATCATTGATGGCAGCTTCCTGTCCGGTAATTTCCAATGCTGTTTCTAAAGATTTTGGATAGTGCGTCAATATCTGGCTTTCAATTCTATCCTTTAGTGGCGTTACAATACTGCCTCTGTTTGTGTAATCCTCAGGGTTGGCGGTGAACACAAATAAAACATCAAGCGGTAATCTTAATTTAAAACCACGTATCTGCAGGTCGCCTTCTTCTAAAATATTGAACAGGGATACCTGTATCCTTGCCTGCAGATCGGGCAGTTCATTAATTACAAAAATGCAGCGGTTGCTACGGGGGATGATGCCATAATGCAATACCCTTTCGTCAGCAAAGCTCAGTTTAAGATTGGCGGCTTTTATGGGATCAATATCGCCGATGAGGTCAGCAACGCTTACATCGGGCGTGGCCAGTTTTTCTCCGTAGCGTTGACTGCGGTGCAGCCATGCAATAGGAGTTTCATCACCTTTTTCTTCAATCAAGTCTATTGCATAGCGTGAAACCGGTCGCAACGGATCATCATTGACCTCGCTGCCTGCAATAATGGGAATGTATTCATCCAGCAGATCGATCATCTGCCGGGCCATTCTTGTTTTTGCCTGTCCACGTAAGCCTAAGAACAGGATATTGTGTTGAGATAATAAAGCCCGCTCTGTATCAGGAATTACTGAATCTTCGTAACCCAATATACCGGGAAAAGGATTTTCTTTTGCCTGTATCTTTTTGATGAGGTTTTCACGGATCTCCTGCTTGATGCTTTTTGAAACGTAGCCGCTCTTCTTTAATTCGCCTAAAGTTTTGATGTTTTTCATATTATTCTGTTGTTGTGTAACTGATCTTATAAATTCCTTTTGTTGCTAATGCTTTTTGTAAATTCATTATTGCTGAAAATGGGGTAGAGCCGGAAACGTTTATAATTGCTTTTGTGTTCTTAACATTCACCTTATGTTCATTTTCGAGCAATGAAATAATTTCTATTATTTTTTCATGGGAGGCAGGTTTCACCTTAGCCGGTTTAGTGTTACCATCCTGTGTTTTCAGCTCATAAAACAGGTCGCCCGCTTTATTGATAGTAAAAAACAGAAAAATATCATTAACCTTAGCTTCTTTTGGTTTTGCCGGCTCATTTAATTTAATCAAATCGGGATTACTTAATTTTTCCAATGTTTTAAAAAATGAAGGCTCCTTAAAATATTGTTCCTCTACCGCATCTGGGTTCCCGGTATAATAATTCATTTTATTCTTTTTAAGAAGCGTGATAAAATTCATTACCGTTTCTGCACCACCTGCACAATCACCACCCAGTGGTTTAAATAAAATTATTTTATCAGAAAAGTCTTTGATGAATTTATTAATGAATACAGAATCGTCTTTTTTACTGCCATGTATTTGTTTTGCTGAAAATTTTTCAGATTGGCAATAGTAAATACTGTCGCAGCCAACAGTATATACGTGAATAAAGTTAGTATTCCTGTTTTTGCAGGAATATAAGAAGAAGGATAGTATGATCAGTTTTATATAAAGTTTCATTCAAAGTAGCTTACCTTTTTTTAAGGAATTCCAATATGGTAACATCATCAAAATATGCTCTTTCGGCACTATCCGTTTCCCCCATCCGGTAAGAAATTCCATGCGCTTTTAATTTGTTGCTGAATTTCTCAACCATATCTCCAACCGGCTCGCCACTATTACCCAATGAAGTCATCGGCTTAAAAGATACTTCATAATCATTCTGCGCAGCCGTTAAAAGCATCTGTTGCATAAACAATGAATCAGTCAATACGCTTTTACGTATTTTTTTTATATTGAATTTTTCACCTTCACAATAATAAACACTGTCGCTGTTAACTAAATAAACATGCATTGTATTTTTATTGCCATTGCAACTACAAAAAGTACCCAGTATGGTAAAAAATAAAAAGTTTCTCATCATGTTAAATTATGCGGACAAATAATTATTTTTCTTTAAATTTTTTTATGCTTTCAATTTCTTCGTCTGCGATCTCTACTTCGGCATAATGGCCCGCTGGTACATTGTTTATTGTCATTTGATCCAATATGTCAATAGCATTTTTGAATGTTGCAGCTTTTTCTGATTTTATAATGAACATTAAATTTTTTTCATCAATCCCGGTGCTGTATTTATTTATTAATTCACCAACTTTATTATAATCAGTTTTACTTATAACACCATTAAACTCTCCGGTGTAATAATAAATAATATCATTTGCTGATAACAACAAAGTGACAGCACCTTTAGAATTTACTTTCATTTTTTCACTATCTTTTTCCGGCTTTGGCTCAGTTAGGGTCATTGCCTCTGCTGATGCTTTGGATATGGTTGTTGAGAAAACAAATTCTTTTAAAATTAAAAAACCTGCCAACAGCCCTGCAAAAAATATAACAATGGATAATATAACAACAGCTTTTTTACTCATCACAAAATGATCATTTTATTTTCCTTTATAAATATTGATGCTCTTCATCTCATCTTCTGTTATCTCTTCTTCCGCATAATGTCCCGGGGGCACTTCATTCTTTGTCATTTCATCCAACATGTCAATTACATTTTTTAATGTTGTATTTTTATCGCTCTTGATAATGAACATCAGGTCTTTGGGATCGATGCTGTTTTTATACGCCTTGATAAATACACCTGCATAATCATGATCTATTGCGTTCAGAGTTCCACTAAAAGGGCCTACATAATAATATATTTCCTTACCGCCTGTAAGCAAAAATGTGAGTGTAGTGAATGAAACTTCCTTTGTATTCGTTGCGTCAGTTGTTGAAGCTGACCGGTTTGTGTTGGTAGAAGTTTCATTTGTGATCCTATCTGTCGGTTCTATCAACTTATCTATTTTAGATTTGTTGTGGTCATAAATAAATATCAGTCCACGGGCTATCAATACAACTATAATAAGGAAACTGGTTAGTTTTTGCATTGCTGAGTTTTTTTAGTTTAAAATACGGTCTTTCTTTTCCCGCTTTCAAAGTCCTTAAAAATAAATGCACCGAGTTTATCCAGCGACGCAAAGAAGGCCTTGCCGTTATTGGTTTCGGTAAACTCCTGTACAAAGCGTTGCAGGTATGGGTCAGATGCGATCATAAAAGTGGTGATCGGGATCTTCAGTTTTTTGCATTGCGTGGCCAGGCTCATGCACCGGTTCAATATCTTCCTGTCAACACCCCAGCTGTTCTTATAATAACGCTTGCCAACTTTTAAGCAGGTTGGTTTGCCATCGGTTATCATAAAGATCTGTTTGTTGGGATTGCGCCTTCTCCTTAAAATATCCATCGCCAGTTCAAGCCCGGCAACGGTATTGGTATGATAAGGCCCAACCTGTAAATAGGGGAGGTCTTTAATTTCAATCGGCCAGGCATCGTTACCAAAAACCACAATATCCAGTGTGTCTTTCGGGTACTTGGTTTGTATCAGTTCACTCAGTGCCATGGCTACTTTTTTTGCCGGTGTGATCCTGTCCTCGCCATATAATATCATCGAGTGGGAGATATCGATCATTAACACAGTAGATGTCTGCGATTTAAAATCGGTCTCCCGTATCTCCAGGTCATCTTCCTGCATCCTGAAACTATCAATGCCATGATTGATCTGTGCATTGCGGATGCTGTTGGTAAAATCGATCTGCTCCATGGTATCGCCAAACTGGAAGGGCCTTGTTTCGGGATTGATCTCATCGCCACCACCGGGTTTAAATGTCTGGTGATTGCCTTGTTTGGTTTTCTTCAGCTTGCCAAATATCTCTTCCAGACTTTTTTTGCGGATGCCCTGCTCGGTTTTGGGAGTGATCTTTATCTCTCCTCTTTCATTATTATCATCAATATACCCTTTCGCTTTCAGGTCATCTATAAAATCGCCGATACCATATTCATCGTTGGTGAGTTTGTATTCTTTATCCAGCTCGTTCAGCCATTGCATGGCTTCATTAAAATCACCATTGGTATAGGTGAGCAGTTGCAAAAAAAGATTGAGCAAGGTCTCAAAAGGAGATTTGCCATTTGCATTGGGATCGAATTTTGAAAAGTTATAACCGAGCATGGTGTTTTAGACGACAGACCACAGACCACAGGGAACCAATATTGGTTGTTTATGACCGGTGTTTGAAGACTCAATGTAATTTACAAAACAATTTGTGCTAATGAATTGTTCGTTTGTTAAATAAATAGATCCCCCCGGTTTAGCCGGGGGGATCTGCATTTTTTGAATTATTTCTCTGTTTATTATTTAGGAGTATCACCTGGCCTTGCAGGATCGGTCTTTATTGTACCGGGCAGCTCCTTCATAGATTGTGCTTTGTATTGCTGTTCCATTTGCATGATACGCATCAGGAATTGTTCAGCTGTATTTTTATCACCGCCTTTTCTGCCGGATTGATCTACAACAAAATCAAAAGAGCTAAGCCTGCTTTCGCTAAGCCCGTTGTAATAAATAACCTGTTGTTCAAGATCTTTTTTCAGGCTTTTGGTTATCTTGGCCGCCAGCACTGTATCATCTGCAGCATAAGATGCCTGCAGCATCAGCATCGAAATATAATTGTGTTGCTGGCTACGGCTCACCATGCCATAAGGGAAATTCTCTTCCAGCATCAGTTTATCAGCTTTGTTCAGCATTTTCCTGGCTGAGTCTTTCATGTTATTCTCAGAAAGGCTGAGTGCAGCAGAAGCATAAGCCATGCGGATGCTGTTTAAATGACGGCGGTTCTCTTCATCAAAATAAACACCGGGTTTATCTGCATTGCCTGAAGCGAACTGGGTCATCATTTTATTGTAAACCCATGGATCATTCACAGGACTGTTTGCAACTGGTACCAGGCGATAGGTCATACCATCCTGGCGGATATAATTTTGAAAACCAAGACCTGCAGCATCCTGCGATGTAAAGTAGATAGGACGCTTCCATTTATTGGCAGCGATGATATTTAAAATGGCGGCATCATTTTTAAAGATGGCATTTTTAGAGATCTCAAAAACAACCTGTGAAACCACGCTGTCATTTGCATTAACGGTTCCGTTCTGGCGAACAAAATTTACATCAACAGGAATAGAAACCCTTTTTGTAGGGAATATATTGATGTTGCGTTCATCTCTTCCCTGTTCACCCTTTGCAGGGTCATCACTACCGGCATAGTCTTTCATCATGGTGTACAGGTCCATAGGTTGGGCCGGATCGCCGGTAATACCCGCCCTTGTCCTGTATTTGTTCATGAAAGCGGGATTATTGCCATATAGATTGTCGGCTGAGTAAACTATATCACGGTTTGATCCTTCTATTTGCTCCGGAGACCAGATAACATCTATCGGATCGCTTTGATTTACTTTATAGCGCAGTTGGTTAATGTACCAATCGGTACCCAACAAACTTGAATTGATAACACGGATATCAGGACGGATGCCCTGCACTTCCTGTGCATACCAGAGTGGGTAAGTATCGTTATCACCAAAAGTGATGAGGATGGCATTTTTATCGCAACTTTCCAGATAGTCTATTGCCAGGTCACGTGCCAATGTTTTATTGCTGCGGTCATGGTCATCCCATTCCTGGCTTGCCATTAACACCGGTACGGCCAATAAACAGAGTGCACCTGCAACAAAGCCAGCAGTCATCCTGTTCTTTATAAATGATGTGAACAATTCCTTTACATACAATACACCCAAACCTATCCAGATGGCAAAGGCATAGAAGGACCCCACAAATGCATAGTCACGTTCACGTGGCTGGTTTCCGGCCTGGTTCAGGTAGAACACAATGGCCAATCCGGTAAAGAAGAAAAGCAATCCCACTACCATAGCATTTCTCCTGTCTTTTATAATTTGAAAGACCAATCCCAGTAAACCCAATATCAAAGGAAGTGCGAACAGTTTATTATTTGCCTTATTGTTCTTTAAGCTGTCTGGCAATAAGCTCTGGTCGCCCAGGCGTGCATTATCCCAGAAGCCGATACCGGTCTTCCAGTTGCCATCTCTCACATTGCTCATATATACACCTTGTATATCATCCTGTTTGCCTGCAAAATTCCACATAAAATAACGCAGGTACATCCAGCCAACCTGGTATGCCATAGCAAATTGTATATTCTCACCCATGGTAGGGGCTCTTTCCCAATTACCCTGCTGATCTTTTCCGATGTTCATCCAGCCGGCATAATAATCAGCATGGCCCTGGTCGTTGCTTTGGTCCCACATGCGTGGAAACAAATGCATATCGGCAGAGTTATAAACATACTCTACCCTCTGGCCGTTCTTTTCGTATTTGTCTTTACTCTTTGTATAGGTTTCGGTTATCTTGGTGTCTTCAGGCTGTGCGGTAAAATCCTGTCCGTACAGAATCGGCCAGTCGCCATACTGCTCACGGGCCAGGTAGCTGTTCAGGCTCATTGGGTTATCTACATTACCCATATCCAAAGAAACATTTGCACTGCTTCTTACCAGGGTAGTAAAATAAGAGGCAAAACATCCCATCATCATAAAAGCAAAACTCCAGAGGCCCAGCTTTAAGAAATTCCAGTTCTTACTTTTTGCAAGCTTAAGCCCGAAAAATATTAATAGAGCTATGAGTATAAAGAAAAATGCAAAGCCTGAGAAAAATGGCATGCCAAAGTTATTGACAAAGATCACATCAAGATTTCCTGCCCAACCAATGGTCCATTGGATCATGGCTTTTTGAACAAGCCCGGTAATTAAACATCCGATGAAAAATGCAAACAGCGTTCCCCATTTGGTTACATTATATCTCTTAAAATAATAGATCATTACTATTGCCGGAATAACCAACAGGTTCAGTAAGTGAACGCCGATAGACAAACCTGCCAGGAAGAATATCAGGATTATCCAACGGTCAGCCTTGGTAAAATGGCCCCTGATATTCTGTTCATGTTCAACATCAACGCTCTGTTCCCATTTAAGCATAGCCCAAAACAATATCGCAGTGAAAAAAGAAGACAGGGCATATACCTCACCTTCAACAGCGCTGTACCAGAAAGAATCTGAAAAAGTATAGGCTAAAGCACCTACAACACCAGCGGCAATAACGCCATACATTTTTTCCTTGGTAAATTCGGCTCCATCTTTAGTTACGATCTTGCGTGCAAAATGAGTAATGCTCCAGAATAAAAATAAAATGGTGAAGCCGCTTGATAATGCACTCATCAGGTTGATACCTGTGGCTGCACTATTGGGGCCGAACGGCGCCATGAATAAACGTCCCAGCAATACAAAAAAGGGAGCCCCGGGTGAGTGGGGTACCTGTAATTTAAAGGCGCTGGAAGCAAACTCGCCACAATCCCAAAGGCTGCCTGTGGCTTCCATGGTCATAATATATACGGTGCATGCAATAATGCAAACGATCCATCCGGTAATGTTGTTGATACGTTTAAAGCTCATAAATATGATTTGGTTATAGGTTGGCAAATATAAACTTAGTTTGTGTTAGAAGCTGCCCGTTTATAGAATTTTTTAAGGCCACTCAACTTCATCTTCCAATATCTTCTTCAAAAGCAAGTGAGGGCATTATCTTCGTAGCATGAAAAAAGCCCTGGTACAATTGCATATTGCTGTTTTTTTAGCGGGCTTTACTGCTATTTTAGGAAAGCTCATTACGCTTAACGAAGGGTTGCTGGTTTGGTTCAGGCTTTTGATTACAGTGATAACGCTGGGAGCTATTTTATATTTCAAAAATCAATTGGTAAGGATCCCTTTTAAAGATGTACTTAAAATTTTCGGGGTAGGAGTGATCGTAGCCATTCATTGGGTTACCTTTTATGGTAGTGTAAAATATGCCAATGTATCGGTTGCGCTGGTTTGTTTTAGTGCAACGGGTTTTTTTACAGCTTTTTTTGAGCCATTAATTTTAAAAAGAAGGATATCCATGGTGGAAGTGGCACTTGGATTGATAGCCATTGTTGGTATCTATATCATTTTTGATTTTCACCCGCAATATAAGCTGGGCGTAATTTTCGGGATCATCTCTGCAATTGGCAGCGCCTTGTTCCCTATTTATAATAAGAAGCTTCTGCTTACCTACTCTCCCAGGATACTTACGCTTTATGAACTGGGTGGAGGATTACTTGCATTGACTGTTTTGGTTCCGTTTTATTTAATGCAGTTTCCGGCAGCATATTATATACCTACAACTACCGATTGGATCTGGCTATTGGTATTGGCCTGGCTTTGTACCGTATTGAGTTTTGACCTGCAGCTGAATGCCTTAAAAAAAATATCGGCCTTTACGGCAAACCTTACTTATAACCTGGAGCCTGTTTATGGCATCATACTGGCTTTTATCTTTTTTAAAGAGAACGAGAATCTGAACCGGGCGTTTTACTTTGGTGTATTGCTGATATTACTGGCTGTTATTCTACAAATGTTAAGGATAAGGCGACAGTATAAACAGAACTTAACCGGCTGAAATTACAGGTAGTCAATTTCCTTTCCAGCACATTGGGATCCTAAGCTTAGAATTCCACGTGGACAAGTTGTCG